>OBJP01000001.1_pt1 | contig 291685 bp, 272 predicted proteins | sample 1519821 | NCBI WGS metagenome assembly OBJP01 (sample SAMN04209218, study PRJEB22552) | human gut metagenome | biome: gut; material: feces | host: Homo sapiens | place: USA: Oklahoma | reverse complement strand
GGTAAGTCAACAATGATGAAATGTCTTTTTGGAACTTATCAGAAAGATGAAGGAAAAATCACTCTGGACGGCAGAGAAGTCAGTTTTTCAGGACCAAAGGATGCACTGGAAAACGGAATTGCCATGGTTCATCAGGAATTGAACCAGTGTCTGGAACGAAATGTTATGGATAATCTTTTCCTCGGACGTTATCCGGTAAATTCCGCCGGTATCGTTGACGAAGGAAGAATGAAAAAAGAAGCTTCCGAGCTTTTCAGAAAGCTGGGTATGACAGTAAACCTGACACAGCCTATGCGTAACATGTCAGTATCCCAAAGACAAATGTGTGAGATTGCAAAAGCAATTTCCTATAATGCAAAAGTAATCGTACTTGACGAGCCTACTTCTTCCCTGACAGTACAGGAAGTAGATAAATTGTTTGAAATGATGAGAATGTTAAAAGAACAGGGAATTTCTCTGATTTACATTTCTCATAAAATGGATGAGATTTTTGAAATTTGTGATGAGATTTCAGTTCTTAGAGACGGTAATCTGGTTATGACAAAAAGTTCAAAAGATACAGATATGAATGAACTGATTGCAGCCATGGTTGGACGTTCTCTGGAAAATCGTTTCCCACCGGTAGACAACAAGCCAAAAGATGTTATTTTATCTATTCAGCACTTGTCTACAAAATTTGAACCTCATTTACAGGATATTACCTTTGACGTAAGAGAGGGAGAAATTTTCGGACTTTACGGTCTGGTAGGTGCGGGACGTACAGAACTTTTAGAGACTATTTTTGGTATCCGAACCAGAGCGGCAGGACGTGTTTACTTCAACAACAAGCTGATGAATTTCAACAGCGCAAAAGAAGCAATGGATCACGGCTTTGCACTGATTACAGAGGAAAGAAAGGCAAACGGTCTGTTCCTGAAATGTGACTTGACATTCAATACAACCATTGCAAACCTGCCTCAGTATAAATCAGGTATTGCTCTTTCAGACTCCAAAATGATAAAAGCAACTGCCAACGAAATCAAAATTATGCACACAAAATGTATGGGACCGGATGATATGATTTCCAGTCTTTCAGGCGGTAATCAGCAGAAGGTTATTTTTGGAAAATGGCTGGAGCGCAGTCCTCAGGTATTCATGATGGACGAGCCGACCAGAGGAATTGATGTTGGTGCGAAATATGAAATTTACGACCTGATTATTCAGATGGCAAAACAGGGAAAAACGATTATCGTTGTTTCTTCAGAAATGCCTGAAATTCTGGGTATTACAAACCGTATTGGTGTCATGTCTAACGGACATCTTTCAGGAATTGTAAATACAAAAGAGACCAATCAGGAAGAACTTTTAAGACTCAGTGCAAAATACCTATAATGAGGGAGAAGAATAGATATGGCAAACGAAAATAGTAATATCCTTACTGCAGAGCAGGAAATGAAACTGCGTCAGCCGATAGAGGATTATGTTGGTAAAATTCAGAAAAAAATTGATGAATTAAGAGTAGACGGTACAGATAAAATCGTAGAAATCCAGAATGTTATGGACAGCATTAAGAGAGACCGTACTCTTACAAAAGGTGAAAAAGAAGACAGACTTGCAAAATGCAAAACAGAGCTGGACAAAGCAAAAGCAGTAGAAGCAAAGAATAAAGACGAAGTTTCCAAACTGATTGCCGATGCAGAAAATTATTTAAAAGAGCATTTTGATAAAGATTACTATCAGGCTGTAAAAGCAAGCTGTGCAGCAGAAAAAGCAGCTGCAAAAGCACGTCATCAGCAAAAAGTAGCAGAGCTGGAAAAAGAACACAAGGCTGCTGTGGCAAAGCTTTCTGACCATCAGGAAATCAAAGATGAAAATTATGTTTATAAAAACAGACTCTTTGATGCCAAGATGACAATGGAAAAAGAATTTCAGGCAGCAAAAGACAGAAGACATGCAGCATATTCTTATAAGTTCCACTTAATTGACTTACTGCGTATGTCCAAGTTTACTTTCATGGAAACAAGAGTACAGAAATGGGAAAACTACAAATATACATTTAACCGCAGAAACTTCCTTTTGCAGAACGGTTTGTATATTGCAATTCTGTTAATCTTCATTGCTCTGTGTATTATTACACCGATTGTAAAAGGCTCACCGCTTTTAACTTACAATAACGTATTGAATATCCTTCAGCAGGCATCTCCTCGTATGTTCCTTGCATTAGGTGTAGCAGCGTTAATCCTTTTAGCAGGTACAGACCTTTCCATCGGACGTATGGTTGGTATGGGTATGACAGCAGCAACAATTATTATGCACCAAGGTATCAATACAGGTGGTGTATTTGGTCATATTTTCGACTTCACAGGCATGCCTGTTATTGCAAGAGTTATTTTAGCATTGGTAGTCTGTATTGTTTTATGTACCTTCTTTACAACAATCGCAGGCTTCTTTACAGCGAAATTTAAAATGCATCCATTCATTTCAACAATGGCAAACATGCTGGTAATCTTCGGTATTGTTACTTACGCAACAAAAGGTGTATCTTTTGGTGCGATTGAAGCTACAATTCCAAACATGGTTATTCCTAAAGTAAACGGATTCCCAACAATTATTCTGTGGGCTGTTGCAGCTATTGCTATTGTATGGTTTATCTGGAATAAAACAACTTTCGGTAAAAATCTGTATGCAGTAGGTGGAAATCCTGAAGCAGCATCTGTATCCGGTATTTCCGTATTCGGTGTAACCGTAGGCGCTTTCGTTATGGCAGGTGTTCTTTACGGATTTGGTTCTTGGCTGGAATGTATCAGAATGGTTGGTTCCGGTTCCGCAGCTTATGGACAGGGATGGGAAATGGATGCCATTGCAGCCTGTGTAGTAGGTGGTGTTTCCTTTACAGGTGGTATCGGTAAAATCTCCGGCGTAGTTGTTGGTGTATTTATCTTTACAGCGCTTACATATTCTCTGACAATCCTTGGTATTGATACAAACCTGCAGTTCGTATTCTCAGGTATCATCATTCTTGTAGCAGTTACACTTGACTGTCTGAAATACGTTCAGAAGAAATAATTACAATAAGTCAATAAGCAGCTTTTTAAAAGAGTCAGATGCAGGTCTGGCTCTTTTATGTTATAATAATGCGAAATAAGAGTAAAAATACGGAGAAGAAATATGGATACATATACAGTGCTTTTAGTAGATGATGAAGAAGATGTAATACAGGTAATCATGAAGAAAATCAACTGGGAAGGTCTTGGCTTTTCTGTTATCGGATATGCCAATAACGGTGTGAAAGCGCTGGAAATGGTAGAAGAATTTCAGCCGGATGTGGTGATGACAGATATCAATATGCCATATATGGACGGAATGGAGCTGGCAGGGCATATCAAAGCAGATTATCCGGGTACAAAGCTTCTGCTTTTTACAGGTTTTGACGAATTTGAATATGCCAAAGAAGCCGTACATCTGGAAGTAGAGGAATATATTTTAAAACCGGTAAATTCCATTGAGCTTACCAATGTATTTACCCAGTTAAAGATAAAGCTGGATCAGGAAATCAGTGAAAAGCGAAATGCGGAAATCTTAAAGAAATATTATCTGGAGTCACTGCCACTTTTACAGGCAAATTTCTATACCACGCTGATTGAAGGTCATATTCATGAAGAGGAGCTGGAGAAATATCTTTCAGATTATCAGATTTCTCTTTCCGGTCCTTTTTTCTGCTGTCTGGTTATTCACACGTCATCTTCTCAAGTGCCAAAGGATATTAATCCATTGCTTTTATCAGCTTCTGTGGAGAAGCAGGCAAAGGAATATCTGGGAGAAAAATGGAGAGCAAAGTGCTTTTCTTATCTGGGAAAGACGGTTTTGCTTGCTCAACTGGAAAAAGAAAATGAAATCTCAGAGCTGACAGATGAATGCGACCGTTTCTGCCGCTATGTACACCGAATAATCGGAGCAAATGTGACTGTTGGTATCGGACAGGTATGCAATCATATTTTGGATTTATCCAAGTCTTACAGCAGCGCCAGAGATGCCATTTCTTATCGTGTCCTTTATGGGACTTCAAGAGCAATTAACATTCAGGAGGTTGCACCCAGCGAGAAGAATAATCCGGGTTCCAGTCATGAGACAGAGCTGTCCCATTTATTTAAGATGATACGTCTGAAGGAAGAACCGGAAATTATAGAGGCTGTCCATGCTTATCTTCACAGCATTTCCTTTAAAGAAAAGTCTTTGCAGCAGCATCATTTGGATGTCATGGAGCTTCTCAGCGAGTTCTGTCGTTTTGCCGCCAATAATGATATTGTGCTGGATGAGCTTTCCAAAGATATGGGAGAACTGTATGGGAAAATATCAGACATGGAGCAGGATATGCTGGAGCAATGGATTGTAAATATTAGTGTTGCGCTACATGAAAAACTCCTCAGTGAGCGAAATACTTCCAGAAAATCCTTTGTAGAGAAAGCCAAGGATTATGTGCATAATAATTATGTAAATGAAGAACTTTCTCTGGATAGTATATGTGAGGCGTTGGGGGTATCCAATTCTTATTTCTCTACCGTATTTAAAAAGGAAACAGGAAAATCTTTTATCGGTTATCTTACAGATTACCGCATGGATAGAGCTTCCAGACTTTTACTGGAAACCAATGAAAAAAGTTATATTATCGGGAAAAAGGTAGGGTATACAGATCCAAACTATTTTAGCTACGTGTTTAAACGAAGGTTTGGAGTATCTCCTTCTAAGTACAGAACGGAGTACAAGGAAAGTGAAAAATAAGTATTTCAGACAACTGAAAAAAATGAAACCAAAAGAAATTCAGACCACAATTATGCTGGCTTTTTCCATTGTTTCTATTTCTATCATGCTGGTTTTGGGAGTTATTCTGTATTTGCGGTTTTCCAATTCCGCAAGAGAGGAAACCATAAACGGTACGCAAAAGCTGATGGAGCAAACGGGGGAAAGCATGGAGGCATATTTGATGAGTATGCGTCAGATTTCCGACACAGTTTATTATAATGTAATTAAAGAAAATGATTTTGAAAACAGTAAACAGGAAATTCAAAGCGGCATGAACCTTTTGTATGAGGCAAATAAAGAAAACTTAAGAAGTATTGCGCTGTATAATGATTATGGAAGTCTGATTACAGCGGAACCGGTAGTTGCACAGAAGGAAGATCCGGATGTAACCGGTCAGGAATGGTATTTAAAAGCCACAGAAGAAATGGAAAATATGCACTTTTCCACGCCTCATATTCAAAATCTGTTTAACGATACAGCCAAAAGTTATTATTGGGTCATTTCTCTAAGTAGAGTTGTAGAGCTGACAAATCAGGGGATTCCCCAGTCTGGCGTATTGTTGGTAGACATGGATTTTTCCAGTATTTCCAGAATGATGAAACAGATCAATGAGGTAAACAACGGGCAATATTATTATTTATGTGACAGCAATGGAGAGATTATCTATCATCCCAGACAGATACAGATTAGTGATGGTATTTATGATGAGAATAATATACAGGCGGCAGTCTATAAGGATGGGGTTTACAATGAGTCTTTTAAGGGAGAAAACAGGAAAGTTGTGGTAAATACTATCAGCTATACAGGGTGGAAGCTGGTAGGCGTTATTCCTTATTCTACGTTTAATCACGGTATGGTAAATATCCGTTACTTTGTGGCAATGTTAATCTTACTGATGACTATGATGCTGGTAGTCATTAACCGTGTGGTTTCCCTTAGAATTTCCAGCCCAATTTTGAAGCTGAACCATTCTGTACGGGAGTACGAAGCAGGAGAAAAACCGGAAATTTATATTGGAGGCTCGCAGGAAATCCGCCATTTGGGGTATTCTATTCAGAAATCTTATGAGCAGATTGATGATTTAATGAAGAAAATCGTATTAGAGCAAAATGAGAGAAGAAAAAGCGAATTGGATGCTCTGCAAAGCCAAATTCATCCACATTTTCTGTACAATACACTGGAGTCTATTACATGGATGATTGAAGGGGAGAAAAATGATGAGGCTGTTTTTATGATTTCCCAGCTTGCAAGGCTGTTTCGTATCAGTCTTTCCAAGGGGCGCACAGTCATAAGCATCAAAGATGAATTACAGCATGCTCAAAGTTATATGAATATCCAGAAAGTACGATATAAAAATTCCTTTTCTGTTACTTTTGATGTAGATGAGAAACTCTATTCCTATTGTACGGTAAAGCTGATTTTGCAACCGTTGCTGGAAAATGCCATAAATTATGGCGTCAGTGGTATGGAAGATAGTGGAAAAATTATAGTGACAGGAAGGATGCAGGAGGACAAGATTATTTTGGCTGTTTGTGATAACGGATTGGGTATGCCGGAGGAAGAAGCTGTACTTGTATTGACAGACAGTAATCGTGTTCATAAGCATGGTTCCGGTGTAGGATTAGTCAATGTCAACAGTCGTATTCAGATTGTTTTCGGAAAGGAATACGGACTTTTGGTAGAGAGTGAACCAGATGAGGGAACGAGAGTTTCTATCTGTATTCCGGCAGTGCCTTATACTGAGGAAAATTGCAAGATATTGGAAAAAGGTCATATTATCAAGAGTACAGGGGAAAAAGAATGAAGAAGGATAAGAAAATGTTTATCTTCATAGAGGCTGTGTTGGGCACGATGGTGCTTTTTCTGGCATTTCTTATGTTGCGGGAGAAAAACGTAGATAAAAGTTATCAGATATCGGTAATCGTAGAAAATGCAGATGATACGCAGTGGTCTGCTTTTAAATATGGATTGAAGATGGCGGCAGAAGACAAGGGTGCTGAAATGGTTATGGTAAGTACAGGTGCATCTCTTAGTCAGGAAGAAGAAAAGAAGTTAATAGAAGAAGAAATTAAAAATGGTGCAGATGGAGTGATCGTACAGCCTGTATCGGGAGAAGACACACAGCAGATGTTAAAAAAAGTCGGCAATAAGGCAGAAATTATGCTGGTTGACGATATCTTGTCAGGAATAGAAAAATTTCCTGTAATACAGCCAGATGCCTATGCAATAGGGAAGACGCTGGTAGAGGAACTTTTGAAAGATTATGGCGGAAATCTGGAAGGAAAAACACTGGGAATTTTAAACGGAAAAGAAGGTTTGAAAAGCAGTGCAGAAAAAGAGAAGGGATTTATAGAAGCTTTGCAGGGGACAGGAGCTGAAATTGTCTGGTCAGATACCCAAATAACAGAGAATATGCCGGATGTAGACTTTGTAATTGCGCTGGATGACAACAGTCTTAGAGCAGCGGGAGAAATGGCGGCAGCGAATAATCTTCATGGTGCCATTGTTTATGGAATTGGAAATTCTACCCAGTCTGTTTATTATCTGGATATGGGAATAGCAGAATGTCTGGTAATTCCGGATACATTCAACGTAGGCTATCAAAGCTTGACAGAGCTGGTGAACAAGCTTGAGAAAGCATTTTATGAATATGAAAATCAAGAGATTTCTTATACGGTTATGAGAAAGGAAAATATGTTTTCAAAAGAAAATCAGGAAGTCATTTTTACTATGAGTCAGTAAAGTGAGGTAGAGCATGAGAAAAAGAAAATTGGCGGGGATAGGAGTTCTGCTTGGTGTGACAGCTCTGCTTTTTGGCGGTTGTAATGAGAAAGAAGCACCCCAAAAGCTTCGTGTAGGCGTGACCTATTATGATCAAAATGATACTTATTTGAATGAATTGATTGGGCTTTTTAAAGAAAGCTTAAAGGAGATAGAAAGCGATAAGCTGGAAGTGTCTGTAACCATACGGGATGCGGCAGGAGTACAGAAAAACCAGAACGATCAGGTCGAGGAGCTGATTGACGAGGGCTGTAACATTTTATGCGTAAATCTGGTAGACAGGGCAGACCCTTCTGAGATTATTGATTTGGCAAGAGAAAGTGAAGTGCCTATTATCTTTTTTAATCGAGAACCAGTGGCAGAGGATTTGCGTCAATGGGAGAAGCTTTATTATGTAGGGGCAGATGCAAAGCAGTCAGGTAAATTGCAGGGAGAGCTGGCTGTGGAGATGATAGAGGAAAATCCCCAAATTGATAAAAATAAAGATGGGAAAATTCAGTATGTGGTTCTGGAAGGAGAAATGGGACATCAGGATGCCATTATTCGGACAGAAAATGCCGTGAATACCTTAAAGGAAAACGGGATTGAAGTAGAAAAGCTCAGTTGTAAAATCGCAAACTGGAACAGAGCGCAGGCGCAGAACAGAATGGAGCAGATTATCGGGGAATATCAGAATAAGATTGAACTTGTATTGGGGAATAACGATGATATGGCGCTGGGAGCTGTGGACGCTTACAAAAAGTTAAATTATACCTCCGCAGCCCTGCCGGCTTTTATGGGAATTGACGGAACAGAGGCAGGCTTACAGGGCGTAGAAAATCAGGAATTATGGGGAACGGTATATAACGATAAAGAAGGACAGGCAAAGGCTATGGCAGAGCTGGCGGCAGCGTTATTTACAAGGGAAGGCATGGAAGATATTCACTTTCAAAATGAAAAATATGTGTACTTGCCCTATTACAAAGTAACGGCAGAAAATGTAAGCAAATTTACACAGGGAAATCTTGTGTCAGAATAAGGAAGAAACTGGATAAAAAAAGGAAAATTTGTCAGAAATCCCCTATACAAGAAGATGTAGGTTGTGTATAATAAAGGTATATTACAAAAGAGAGGAGTATATTATGGATTACGATGAAAGATTTCGGTCTGGGGATGAGTTTGATGACGAAGAATATGAGCGACGCCGTCAAGCACGTATGATGCGCCGAAGACAGGAACGTCTGAGGCAGATAAGACGCAGAAAACTTATGCGGATTGTTGTCATGGCAGGAGCGTTGGTGCTTGCAATCTTTCTGGTTGCAAAAGGGGTTACGGCATTGACTTCAGGCTTTGGCAAGAAAAAGCCGACGGAAATCAGCAAAGAGGTAAAGGCTGAAACGAAAAAGGGAGAAATTCCGGCAGCAAAACAGCCGGTCCTGAGCGCTTCGGATATTCAGAAGCTCTCAGGAGATATGACTATCTTTGGCTGGCAGACAGATGAAACGGGAAAATGGTATCGAAATGCGGACGGCACCTTCTTTGAAGCGGGTTGGAAGGAAATTGACGGAGCAAAATACTATTTTGATGAAAATGGCTATGTAAAAACCGGTTGGTTGGAGCTTGACGGAAAAGACTACTATTTTGACGAAGAAGGGCGTTATGATAGCAGTAAGGTTCGTCCAATGGTAGCGTTGACTTATGACGATGGACCGGGAAAATATACAGATAAGCTTTTAGACTGTCTGGAAGAAAATAATGCAAAGGCAACCTTTTTCATGTTAGGTGAAAATGCGGAAAAATATCCTGATGTTATAAAAAGACTGTACGACAGTGGCATGGAATTGGGAAATCATACATACGACCATCAGATGCTTCCAAGCTTGTCATCTGAGCAAGTTACAGAGGAAATCGGTAAGACCAATAGTATTATTGAAAATGCGGCAGGTGTTCCGGCAGACAGTTTAAGACCTCCTGGTGGAAGCTTTAATGAAAGCGTACAGGAATTGGCTGGTATGCCGATTATAAAATGGAGCTTAGATACAAAAGACTGGAAGACAAAAAGTGCAGATACGACATATCAGAAAGTTATAGATAATGTTCAGGATGGTTCTGTTGTTTTAATGCACGATATTCATGAATGGTCGATAGAAGCTTCCCTGCGTTTAATTCCTGAATTGGTAGAGAAGGGCTACAAATTAGTGACTGTACAGGAGCTGGCAGCAGCAAAAGGAATTGAATTAAAAGACGGAGAAGTATATTATTACTTTGGCGAAGGAACACAAGAAGTAGAATAAAATAAATGCTCTTTTTGTATAGAGAAGCTGGGGGCTTACTATACAGAAAGGGCATTTTTTATTCCACGGGAATTTACTTTGATAAAACACTACAAAGCTGATATGATAAAACCAATAAAGTTTCAATGAAAAACCAATGGGGAGGTAGTGTATATGAAGAAAAGATTAGCGTTTATTATGGCAGGATTATTGTGTGTAGCTTCTTTGGTATCTTGTAAATCTTCCAATCCTTCAGAGGGAAATAAGAAGGAGGAAACGCCGGAGGTGGTAGAGGACACCAGAGACCATTCCAAGATGATTATTGCGATTTCGGAAAGCCAGAAAGAGTTTTATAGCATGGCAATCGCAAAGTATGTGCAGTTTCATCCGGAGACGGAAATTGACGTTGAAGTTATTCCGCATATGAACAATGCACCCACAGAGGAAAACGAAAAAATAAAGAAAGAAATGAAGGATATGCAGGTGCAGATTATGGCAGGCAAAGGCCCTGATGTTTTTCTTTTGGATGAAGAGAATGTCGTATTGCCGGATATGGTAAAAAGCAGTTACAACGGGGTATTTTTAGATTTGAATACAGTAATAGAGGGATTAGCAGATATGCCGCTTAATCAAACTGTATTAAAAGCGGGGGAAGTTGATGGGAAACAGTATTTTCTGCCATTGGGATATATGCTGCCGGGAATTGCTGTGACTCAGGAGATGTTAGGAGACTGGACACCGTCATCTGACCAGCCGGATAAATTTCTAAAAGAGGTTTCTTCTCATACAGGCGTGAAAGGATTTCCGGCGGAATTTTATCTAACACAGTATATAGCGGGACTTTTCGGAACGTCTGTTTTTGACTATGAAGAAAAAACAATTACTTTTTCGAAAGAATTGCAGAATATAACAGAACTGTTAGCAGAGAGACAGGAGCTTTCTTTTGATGAAGCAGAGGAATTACCCAATGTGATGATTATGGGACATTCCGTAGAGAGTTCTTTAACGGAACTTATGAAACGGTCTTTTGATTCTGATACAGATGTTAAATTCCTTCCATTTCCAAACGGGGAAAAGGGAGTAAACGCACAGGTCAATGTGTTTGCGGCAGTTCGTGCAAATAGTGATTACGCTTCACAGGCAGGAGATTTCTTAGGATTTTTGTTATCCGATGAAGTGCAGGGAAACACAGGCTGGGAAAATTTTGGAAATGGAAAGAGATTTACAGCTATTCCTGTGAATAATAATGCTGTTATACCGGCATACAAGTATTGGCTGAGCTTTGGAATGGAAGAACATCAGGAAGAAGCGACTAAGAAGGCAGAGGAGCTGTTTCAGATTACACAGCAGGCTACGACGGCTCGTTTTTGCCAGTATGAAAATTCTTTAATTTTCGATGCGGTTTTTATGACTAGTGATAAGAGTTCCGTAGAGAAAAAGCTGGATAATTTAAAAGATGAATTGCGCTTCTATTTTGACGAATAAGAGGGAGGCATGCTATGAAAAACAGAAAAAAGCTCACGGGAATGTTGTTGGCAGCACCGGTTTTACTGGGAACTTTTATTTTCTTTTTGTTGCCGTTTGCTATATGTGTGAAATATTCCTTCACCTTTGGTGTAGGCGGAGCTTATTTTGTGGGTTTCGATAATTATAAAGAGGTTTTTTCTTCTTATGCGTTTCAGTTGGCAGCTGTGAATACATTGCGGTTTCTGGTTGTTGGAGTTACTTTAAATCTTGTGCTGAGTTTTTTTATTGCGCTGCTGATGAAGAAAGGATTGGCGGGAAGTCGCTTTTTCCGCTACATCCTTTTGTTGCCTCTGGTGCTTCCCATAGCCAGTGTTGTTATGGTTATTCAGGTGTTTTTTTCAGAAACAGGGATTATCAATCACTGGCTGCTATCCATAGGAGTGCCGATTGTGCAATGGTTGGAAGGACCAAATGCTTTTTATGTATTATTGGGCTTATATATATGGAAAAGCTTTGGATATAGTGTGATTTTGCTGTTATCTGGTTTGAATACCATTCCGGAGGAATTTTATCAGACAGCGGAAGTGGAAGGAGCAGGAAGTGTGCAAAAGCTGATTTCTATTACCTTGCCAATGATGACTCCACATTTTTTTCTGGCAGCAGTTATGGGGATTGTAAATGCTTTTAAATCTTATCGTGAAGCATTCCTTTTGGGAGGAAAGCATCCACATGACAGTATTTATATGATACAGCATTTTCTGAATAACAATTTCGAAAATCTGAATTACCAGAAATTAAGTGTGGCGGCAATCCTGTTGTTTCTAGTGTTATTTTTCCTATTGTGCGGATTGTATTTGCTACAAAATAGATACAGGGAGGAATGAGAATGAAAAGAAAATCCCAGATTTTGAGTATGATTTTTTTCCTTTTTTTAGGTGTTTTGGTATTGTTCCCTGCAATCTATACTGTGTGTAACAGTTTCATGTCGCCGTCTGAAATCGAGAGTTATTATGGAGCTGCCATAGACCAGAAGGAAAATGCGGAGGCTGCTTTTCATATCATACCTAATGCCTTTTCTTTAGAAGGGTATTATATGGTGTTTTTGAGAAGTACAGATTATCTCATGAAATTTTGGTACAGCCTTTTTCTGTGTATGGTAATTTCAGCAGGACAGATTTTGGTCAGTGCTTTGGGTGGATTTGCATTTGCCAAATATCCCATTCCATTTAAAAAGACTATACTGTTTCTGCTGATGGTATTGATGATGATGCCTATACAGGTTACGCTGGTTCCAAATTATATTATTTTGGATGAATTAAAACTTTTAGACTCATGGCTTGCTTTAATTTTACCTATGATATTTTTGCCTTTTGGAACGGTATTTATGACACAGATTTTTAGAAGAATACCGGATGAAATTTTAGATGCGGCAAAACTGGACGGTGCAGGAACTCTACAAATTTTATTTCGGATTGTTATGCCCATAGGAAAAGGCGGAATTATCAGTGTATTTCTGTTGTCCTTTGTAGACTCATGGAATATGGTAGAACAGCCAATGACTTTTTTAAGAGATACGCTGCGCTATCCTCTTTCTGTATTTCTTGCCAGTGTCAATGAAGTTAATTTTGCATTGTCCTTTGTGTGCAGTGTTTTGGCAGCATTGCCCATGCTTTTATTGTTTTTCTTTTTTCATGAAGAATTGACGCAGGGCATTGAGCTTTCAGGAGTAAAATAAAGGGGAAAGGACAGGGCTTATGAAAAATTCAAGAGGATTTGCAGTACGAATGGCAGCAGCGCTTTTTATGATTTTGGTTTTATGTACGGTTGCTGCACACAGAATTGAAGCATTGTTGTTGACCGAAGTCCGTACCATAGAAGTGCTTCCCGCTGAAAAGCTGGAAGACGGGACTACGGTTGTGAAGGTTTCTTCTGCCGGTGTGTTTACGGACGCAAATGGTAAACCTTGTGTGATGCTCATTCAAAGGAGAGAAGGAACATGGGGTGCAGAAGAATATGTAAAGGAAGTTTCAATAGAAGTATATAGTGAAGATTATGATTTTGTTCAGTCGGAAAATACGAACCTAGAAGGGCAGAGACTGGCAATTTATCCAAGTCGGAGCTTGTCTGACGGTGAGACTGTGAGGTGTGTGGGAGAATGAGAAAAAGAAAACTTCGATTTTTTATATGCGGCATTATCCAACTTTCTGTTTCTGTATTTTTCTTTTTCGCAGCAGCCTTTATCAGTGGAAATTTGAAAAGTCACACACCTTCTGCAATTGAGATTTATGATACTGAGGGCTTGAAGGTTTCTGTAGCACAGGCTTCTTCTTTTGCAGAACAAGGGGGATTTACGGCAGCAGGAACAGGAGAAAAGGTGCTGGTTACAGATGAAGGAGAAAATAAATCTGTTTCTGCCTATTATCAGGAAACAACGGCAAATTATGGGAAATATGCAAAGCTGTATTTTTGTGAGGGAGAATATTTTTCTGCTGAGATGCCCCACGAAAATGCTGTAGTTATACCGGAAAGTCTTTCAAAAGAGCTGTTTAAAGAGAAAATGGAAGGAAAGAAACAGTTATATATCAACGGAGAAGAATTTACAGTTTGTGGAGTTTATAAGGACGGAGGCGTTCTGACACAGTTAGGTTCTGCTGATATCCCTGTTATTTATAGCAAGATACCAGAGGGTTCAGAAACATTGGCAGAACATTTGCTAATAAAGGCAGATGAAGGAAAAACAGCCGGACAGCAACAACAGGAAATAGCAGTCTTGATGAAAATGCCTTTGGAAGGCGAGATAAACGATTTGGGACGTTTACATCAGTTAGGAAACAGCATACTGCTTCTGGGGTTCTTTCTTGCCGGTTTATGGTTTGTTCTGTACTTGTGCATTTTTTCTTATAAGAAATTTATGTCTGTATATGAGAATAAGGAAAATACAGCACAGCGAAGATTAAACACAAGCTTTGCAGCAGGTATTTTCCTTCTTGCGGTAATAGGATTTGGACTGCTTTTACAGCTTGTACAGATACCGGCTATCTACTTACCGGAAAACAATATTTTTGATATATCTTATTATGGGAAAGAAATTTTAAACGGAATACAGCAGATAAATACAGATGGTCGTGTAAAAGACTTTTCCAGAATTAGCGCCGTTTATCTGGTGGCAGAGACAATACTTGTTGTGGTGGCTGTGCCTATTTTCTGGGGCGGATGCCAGAAACTGCGGCGAGGACTGAAAATATCGTGAATTAGGTAATGCTCAGTTGGACGATAAAGTTCCCCAGAGGATGCCTCCTTTGAGGAATTTTATTCTTTTAAACTAGCCGTTTTATATTATAAAAATGGGATTTCTAAGTTAAACAGCATAAAAAGAGGTATACATTTATAGCGAATTTGTCGAGCACAGCTTTGAGACCACAGGCTCAAAGTGAGCGCAGACTGAGCGCTAAATGTATACCTCTTCGTTATGCGTGACTTATGAAAATCCCTCTACTCTTTATCCCTCATAAAATGCTTTTAAGTACATTTCTTTCATTTCTTTCATAAGCGGGTAACGTGGATTAGCACCGGTACACTGGTCATTAAATGCGTTTTCTACCATTTCGTCTAAGGTTGCCAGGAAATCTTTTTCTTCAATTCCATATTCTTTAATCGTGCGTTTAATTCCCACTTTTTCTTTTAATTCGGCAATAGCTTTGATAAAGTTTTCAAATACTTCATCGTCATCTTTACCTGTAATACCTACGAAACGAGCCATTTCGCAGTATCTTTCTTTTGCATGAGGATAAGGATACTGTGAGAAGGTTCCCATCTTTGTAGGAGCCGGATCAGCATTGTATCTCATTACGTGCTCAATAAGCAGGGCGTTTGCAATACCGTGAGGCAGGTGATGATAAGCTCCCAGTTTGTGTGCCATGGAGTGGCATACACCTAAGAATGCATTGGAGAACGCCATACCTGCAAGGGTAGAAGCGTTTGCCATTTTTTCACGGGCGATTGGGTCAGCAGCACCTTTTTCGTATGCAGAAGGAAGATAATCAAAAATCAGTTTGGCAGCTTTTAAGGCAAGACCATCGGTAAAGTCTGTAGCCATAATAGAAGCATAAGCCTCCAGAGCATGTGTCAAGGCGTCAATACCGGAAGCACTGGTCAGTCCTTTTGGCTGTCCCATCATATAATCCGCATCAATAATTGCCATATTCGGCATAAGTTCATAGTCTGCAATCGGCCATTTGGTTCCGGTGGAAGCATCTGTGATAATTGCAAAAGGAGTTACCTCAGAACCTGTTCCGGAAGAAGTAGGAATAGCAACCATCATAGCCTTAATGCCCATTTTCGGGAATACATAAACACGTTTTCTGATATCCATGAAATCCATAGCCAGATCTTCAAATTTACATTCCGGATGTTCGTACATAAGCCACATAATTTTAGCAGCATCCATAGCAGAACCGCCCCCCAGAGCGATAATCGTATCAGGGCCAAAGGCTTTTAACTGTTCCAGACCTTTTTGCGCACACTGTAAAGTTGGATCAGGTGTAACCTCGAAGAAGCAGTCATAAATAATGCCCATTTCATCTAATTTATCTGTAATCGGTTTTGTGTAGCCGTTACTGTAAAGGAAAGTATCGGTAACGATAAATGCTTTCTTTTTATCATATACATTTTTTAACTCATCTAATGCAACAGGCAGACAGCCTTTTTTGAAGTAAACTTTTTCAGGAGAACGGAACCAGAGCATATTTTCTCTCCTTTCTGCAACTGTTTTCGTATTCAAAAGATGTTTTACTCCTACATTTTCAGAAACGGAGTTTCCACCATAAGAGCCACAGCCAAGTGTCAGGGATGGTGCAAGTTTAAAGTTATATAAGTCACCAATTCCGCCGTGGGAAGATGGAGTATTTACAAGAATACGACAAGTCTTCATACGGTCTGCAAAAATATTCAATTTTTCTGTTTCAGAAGGATGCAGGTAGATGGAAGCTGTATGTCCGTAGCCACCGTCTTTTACCAACTGATCTGCCATATCTACAGCAGTTGCAAAATCTTTTGCTTTATAGAGGGCAAGTACAGGAGAGAGTTTTTCATGAGCAAATGGCTCTGAAACATCTACAGAAGTAACTTCTCCGATTAAGATTTTCGCTGTTTTCGGAACGGTAATTCCTGCCAGCTCTGCAATAACAGGAGCAGGCTGACCTACGATTTTTGCATTTACAGTGCCGGCTTCTGTAAGAAGGATTTTTCGCACTGCATCAAGCTCTGTGTTATTTAATACATAGCATCCGCGCTTTATAAATTCTGCTTTTACAGCATCGTAGATGTCAGCAATGGCAGTTACAGACTGTTCAGATGCACAAATCATACCGTTATCAAATGTTTTAGAGTGAATAACAGAGTAAACGGCAGTTTGGATATCACAGGAGCTGTCCATAATTACGGGAACATTACCGGGACCTACGCCGATTGCCGGTTTTCCGGAGGAATAAGCAGCCTTTACCATTCCAGGACCGCCGGTAGCCAGAATAACGTCTACAGATTTCATCAAAGCGTTGGAAAGTTCCAGTGTAGGCTCTTCAATCCAGCCAATAATACCTTCCGGAGCACCTGCTTTTACAGCTGCTTCGAGAATAATTCGTGCAGCTTCTGTGGTACATTTTTTTGCTCTTGGATGAGGACTGATTAAGATTGCATTTCTGGTTTTTAAACAAATCAAGCATTTATAAATCGCAGTAGAAGTTGGATTGGTAGTAGGAATAACAGCGCCTACCACACCTACGGGTTCTGCAATTTTTTTAATTCCGTAAGAAGTGTCTTCTTCCACTACGCCACAAGTTTTTACTCTTTTGTAAGTGTTGTATGTATATTCTGCTGCATAATGATTTTTAATTACCTTGTCTTCTAATACGCCCATTCCTGTTTCTTCGCATGCAAGCCGTGCAAGAGGTATACGCATTTTGTTGGCTGCCATAGCAGCTTCAAAGAAAATTTTGTCCACCTGTTCCTGCGTATAGGTGGCGAATTTTTTCTGAGCTTCTTTCATGACAGCGATTTTTTCAAGAAGGGCATCTGTGCTGTCAATAACAGCGGGTGCGATGGTTTCAGCTTTTTTCGTCATATAAAATCCTCCTAACTTATAAATACCATTTACTTGTAAACAGATTTTAACACAAATGAAGAATAATATAAAGAAAAAAATATTGCTAATTTTAAAAATATCAGAAAATTTAATGTGTTACGCTACTAAGTAAAAGAAAAACTACTATCAGGAGTTGAAACTCTCAATAGTAGTTTTTCTTTTTGGTTTATTTATAGATATAGATAAAATTATTTTTTAAAGCTCTGTCTTTTTCTTAAACGGGAGTCCAGAATTTTTTTGCGGATACGCAGGGAGTCCGGTGTGATTTCCAGAAGTTCATCTGTATCAATAAATTCCAGCGCCTGTTCCAGACTTAAAACTTTAGGAGGAGTCAGCTTTAAGGCTTCATCAGCAGAAGAAGAACGAGTATTGGTAAGGTGTTTTGTTTTACATACATTTAATTCAATGTCTTCTGCCTTACCACTCTGTCCGATAACCATACCACTGTATACTTTTTCTCCCGGTCCGATAAAGAGTGTACCACGGTCCTGTGCAGAGAAAAGACCATAAGCTACGGACTCACCTGTTTCAAAGGCAATAAGAGAACCTTGTTTACGGTATTGCAAATCGCCTTTATATGGAGAATAGCCGTCAAATGCAGTATTTAAAATACCTGCTCCTTTTGTGGAGGTCATAAATTCACCTCGAAAACCAATCAGACCTCTGGATGGAATATTGAATTCCAGACGTGTTGTACCGTCGCTGGCAGGACTCATACCCTGAAGTTCACCTTTTCTTTCACTTAAACGCTGGATAATTGTACCGGAGAATTCTTCCGGAACATCTACATAAGCAATCTCCATAGGCTCTAATTTTCTTCCGCGTTCATCTTCGTGGTAGATAACTTCTGCTTTACTTACAGCAAATTCGTAGCCTTCACGTCTCATATTTTCGATTAAAACAGATAAATGAAGTTCTCCACGTCCGGAAACTTTAAAGCAGTCTGTACTGTCAGTGTCTTCTACACGGAGACTGACATCTGTGTTTAATTCACGCATAAGACGTTCTCTTAAATGACGGGAAGTGATGAATTTACCTTCCTGTCCTGCAAAAGGACTGTCATTTACGATGAAGTTCATAGAAATTGTAGGCTCTGAAATCTTCTGGAACGGAATTGGTTCCGGATTTTCAGGGGAACAAAGTGTATCTCCAATATGAATGTCTGCAATACCGGAAATAGCAACAATAGAACCGATACCGGCTTCTTTCACTTCAACTTTATTCAGCCCTTCAAATTCGTAGAGCTTGCTGATTTTTACCTTTTTCATTTTATCAGGGTCGTGGTGATTTACCAGCATAACTTCCTGATTGACAGAAATTTTACCGTTTTCTACTTTACCTACACCGATACGTCCTACATATTCATTATAGTCGATGGTACTGATTAAAGCTTGTGTAGGTGCCTCAGGATCACCCATAGGAGCCGGAATGTATTTTAAAATAGTTTCAAATAAAGGCTCCATGTTTTCCGGTGTATCACTTAAATCCAGAACAGCATGACCTGCTTTTGCAGATGCGTATAAGAATGGGCAGTCTAACTGTTCATCGGATGCGTCTAAGTCCATGAGAAGTTCTAAAACCTCGTCAATTACTTCATCAGGACGAGCCTCCGGACGGTCAATCTTGTTAATACATACAATAACATGAAGGTCTAATTCCAGAGCTTTTTTCAGAACAAATTTTGTCTGAGGCATAGCGCCTTCAAAAGCATCTACTAAAAGGATAACGCCGTCTACCATTTTTAATACACGTTCTACTTCACCGCCGAAATCCGCATGTCCCGGTGTATCAATAATGTTGATTTTTGTATCCTTGTAATATACGGCAGTGTTTTTGGATAAAATGGTAATACCACGTTCTCTTTCAATATCGTTGGAGTCCATGACACGTTCCTGTACTGCCTGATTTTCACGGAAAACACCGCTCTGGCGAAGAAGCTGGTCAACCAGAGTTGTTTTACCGTGGTCAACATGGGCAATAATCGCCACGTTTCTGATATCTTCTCTTGCTGTTTTCATAATTAACCTCTTTTCTCTTTATGCTGTCAAGGTATTATTTAAATCAATAACACCTATATTTCCAGTAAAATCCGGATTTTATTCTATCATACTTAACTGTAAATACAAAGGGGGAAAAAGATTTTTTTAAAAATTTTAAAAAAAGTGGTTCTAAAACAGCAGGCAGGTGAATAGATATGATATAGACAAGATACCAGAAAGAGGAAGGGGAAACAAATCATGGCAGATAAAATTATTGAAAACAATCAGGTGTCCATTATGGGAAAGGTAGCGTCAGGCTTTACATTCAGTCATCAGGTATACGGAGAGGGATTTTACCTGGTAGACGTATTGGTGAAGCGACTCAGCGACTCCGAGGACAGAATACCTTTGATGGTTTCAGAACGTCTGGTAGACGTTACACAGGATTATGAAGGGGAATACATTATGGTGCAGGGACAGTTCCGTTCCTACAATCGCCACGAAGAGAAGAAAAACAGACTGGTACTTTCTGTTTTTGTAAGAGAGCTGACTTTTGTAGAGGAGGCAGACGACTCCATTAAAACAAATCAGATTTTTCTTGACGGTTATATCTGTAAGCCTCCGGTATATAGGAAAACACCGCTGGGAAGGGAAATCGCAGACCTTTTATTGGCAGTGAACCGTCCTTACGGAAAATCAGACTACATACCCTGTATATGCTGGGGAAGAAATGCCCGTTACGCATCCGCATTTGAGGTGGGCGGTCATGTGTTGATTTGGGGCAGAATTCAGAGCAGGGAATATATTAAGAAATTAGGAGAAAATGAGACAGAAAAGAGAGTGGCTTATGAGGTTTCTGTGAGCAAATTAGAATATGCAGATTAAAATAGTCAAGTTTGATTGTTAGGTTGCAATATTTGCTTAGGTGTAGTAATATATACACAACTCTTAATAAAGTAAAATAAGGAAAAGGCAGTCTGTAAGAGGTGTATAATTATGGATGAAGAAAAGGGATTGACGCAGATTTACTGCGGACCGGGAAAAGGAAAAACAAGTGTAGCAATCGGTCAGGCAATTCGTGCAGTAGGTTATGGGAAGCGGGCTATTGTAATTCAGTTTTTAAAAGGGAGAGCCACTTCTCGACTAGATTATCTAAATGCAATGGAGCCGGAGGTTCGTCTGTTTCGATTTGAGAAAAAAGATAAGTTTTATGAGGACCTGACAGATGAAGAAAAGAAAGAGGAAAATCTGAATATCCGAAACGGTTTAAATTTTGCACGAAAAGTATTGCTGACAGAAGAGTGTGATATGCTAATTCTCGATGAAATTCTGGGGGCTTTAGAGTTTGGCATTGTTTCAGAAGAAGAAATCGAAAGTCTTATTCAGGCAAAGGATTATGAAACAGAGCTGATTATGACAGGAAATGTTGTGACAGAAGCTTTGAAAAATGCAGCGGACAGAGTGGTTTCACTGGAAGTTATTAAATAAGCTGCAAATCAAAGTACATATACAAAAGAAATAGGAACAGGACAATAAGGAGGAAGAATATGTCTATTTTTACAGGTGCGGGTGTAGCGATTGTAACGCCAATGAAAGAAAACGGAGAAGTAAACTTTGAGAAATTAGGAGAAATTCTCGAAGAGCAGATTGCAGGACAAACGGATGCAATTATTATCTGCGGAACAACAGGAGAGTCTTCAACCCTGACCCATGAGGAACATTTAGACGCAATCAAATATACCATTGATAAAGTAAATAAAAGAATTCCTGTTATTGCAGGAACAGGCTCTAACTGTACACAGACAGCGATTTACCTTTCACAGGAGGCTGAAAAATATGGGGCAGACGGACTGCTTTTAGTAACGCCATATTATAATAAAGCAACTCAGAAAGGTTTGATTGAACATTATACAGCAATTGCAAATTCTGTAAAGCTTCCGATTATTTTATATAATGTAGCAAGCCGCACAGGATGTAATATTGAGCCGAAGACAGCGGCTTATCTGGCAGAGCATGTGGAAAATATTGTAGCAATTAAAGAAGCTTCCGGAAATATTTCTCAGGTAGCTGAAATTGCGGCTCTGACACAGGGAAAGATGGATATTTATTCAGGAAATGACGACCAGATTGTACCAATTCTCTCTTTGGGAGGAAAAGGTGTAATCTCTGTACTTTCCAATGTAGCGCCCCAATATACACATGATATTGTGGCAAAATTCATGGAAGGAAAAGTGGAGGAAAGCAGGGATATGCAGTTAAAAGCGCTGCCTCTTATTCATGCACTTTTCTGTGAAGTAAATCCAATTCCTGTAAAAACAGCTTTAAACCTTATGGGAAAAGAAGTAGGTCCTCTGCGTATGCCAATGACAGAAATGGAAGAGGCTCATCAGGAAGTTCTGAAGAAAGCTATGAAGGATTTTGGTATAGAATTAGCTTAAATTAGCATAAGAGCTTTGTAATATGCAAAAGAAAAGAGGAAAAAAGATGGTCAGAATAATAATGAACGGCTGTAACGGTCACATGGGACGTGTGATTTCAGAGCTTGTAGAGAAAGACGAAAATGCAGAAATTGCAGCAGGAATTGATGTTGCAGATATGAAAATTTATAATTATCCGGTTTATACAAATGTTTTTGACTGTGATAAAGAAGCTGATGTTATGATTGATTTTTCTTCTCCAAAGGCAACAGACAATGTATTAAAGTATTGTGTGGAGAAAAAGCTCCCGCTGGTTCTGTGCACAACAGGCTTGTCTGAGGAACAGTTAAGCTGTGTGAATGAAGCAGCCAAGGAAACAGCAGTGCTTCGCTCTGCAAATATGTCTTTGGGAATTAACACGCTGTTAAAGCTTTTGCAGGATGCCGCAAAGGTGCTGGCAACAGCAGGATTTGATATGGAGATTGTAGAGCGTCATCATAATTTAAAGGTGGATGCTCCAAGTGGAACAGCTCTTGCCCTTGCTGACAGCTTAAATGAGGCAATGGATAATGAATATCATTATGTCTATGACAGAAGTCAGAAAAGAGAAAAAAGGGATGAAAAGGAAATCGGAATTTCAGCAGTTCGTGGCGGAACGATTGTAGGTGACCACGAAGTAATCTTTGCAGGTCCTGATGAAGTAATTGAATTTCGACACACTGCTTATTCTAAGACTGTCTTTGCAAAAGGTGCAGTGGAAGCTGCAAAATTTTTAAGCGGAAAACCGGCAGGCTTGTATAATATGAGTCATGTCATTAACAAATAAATTGTTTTGTAATGGTGTATAAAACAGTTTTATTTGCAGATATTAACAGCAGAACTTAATAGAAAGGAGTTTCATGAAATGAAAAAACTGATATTAGGACTGCTGTTATCAACCATGCTTTGCGTAACTGCCTGTGGCAACGATACAACAACGGATAAGAATACAACGGACAAGGGCGTTGTAGGTGATACCGGCGAGGCTTTAGAGGACGGTGCGGAAGAATTGGGAGATGATGTCCGAGACGGAGTAGAGGGCGTGGGAGATACGCTTGAACGAAATATGGACAATGCCACAGGAAGCGAAAATTCATCAGAGAACAGTAATGCAATGGGAACCGGAAACGGAAACGCAACAAGATAGAAAGAAAGAGTCTGTTTTTTAGCAGGCTCTTTTTCTGTATGTATAGAGTATACAAAATATAATCATTTTGTAAATTTTCTAAAAACTATTGAATAAACGAAGAAATATTGGTATAATAAGAGCACATTACAAGAACAGGTAAAGCTCTTGTAAAATATACGTAAAAGGGGTTGGACATAATGAAGTTTATTATAAGTGGAAAGAATATTGAGGTTACACAGGGGCTTAGAAGTGCAGTAGAGGATAAGCTGGGAAAACTGGAAAAGTACTTCACGTCTGACACAGAGATTATTGTTACTTTAAGTGTTGAAAAAGAAAGACAGAAAATCGAGGTTACCATTCCTGTAAAAGGAAATATCATCCGTTCCGAGCAGGTAAGCAGTGATATGTATGTTTCCATCGATTTGGTAGAGGAAATTATCGAAAGACAGTTAAGAAAGTACAAAAATAAAATTATTGATAAAAAACAAAGTGCAGGATTTCAGCCTGAATTTGTTGAAAAGGATTACGAGGAAGATACAAACGAAATTAAAATTATCCGTACAAAGAAATTTGGTTTCAAACCAATGTATCCGGAAGATGCATGTGTACAGATGGAATTGCTGGGACATAATTTCTTCGTGTTCTTAAATGCAGAGACAGAGGAAGTAAATGTAGTTTATAAGAGAAAAGGAAATACTTACGGATTAATTGAACCAGATTTTGGTTGATGAATAGAATAAGGTGAGGAAGACGCCCCAATGGCAGTAAATGCCATTGGGGTTTTTGTGTTTTGAGGCTTTCTATTGTGGTAACAATAAAGAACAATGTTAAGTAATAAAAATACAATGTTAGCTAGAAAAAAGAGAAACATTTGAAGGCGAAAAAATCATGAAAAATTATAATGAACATAAGATAAAAAATAAACAAAAAAATATTGTGAAAAATATATAAAAATAGAGTGTAAATTTCTGTATTTATAATGAAAATAATAAGCGGTAAAAGAAAAATATTGCCAAAAGGTATTAAAAGTGTATAATTATAGGAAAGGTAACAAAATAAATGTTAAGTAAAGGTTGCCAATATTAAAAGCATAAAGAAAGGGGACAACAATGAAGAAAAAAATCTTGAAAAAGACCATGGCTACAATGTTAAGTGGTGTTTGCGTGGTGTCAGGGGTTGTAATACCCACAGATACAACTTACGCCGGTGCAGGACTTGGATATTGGCCGGAGGATTTACCTGTTCCGAACCAATATTATTATCAAAATGAGTCTTTGCAGCCTTATGGCACATGTCTTCAGGTAGGAGAATTGAAGAACTGGAGCCCGGACAATGACCCGGATGCACGTTATAATCGAAGCGCAATTCCGCTTCAGGAGCGTTACATGGGACCGAATGTCAATCCATTAGCTTCCAGAGATGCGAAAATTATGCCGCTTGCCATGTCAAATGCAAGAGCCAGTGAAGCTCCTTCACAGGGAGGCGACGGAGATTTCGTATATGCTTTCAATAACTTCCAGTATGTGGATACTTATAACTTCTGGGGAGGTTCTTCCGCGGAAGGTCCAATTGCAATTCCTTCACCGGAGCACATTGACTCTGCTCACAGAAACGGTGTTATGGCAACCGGAACAATTTTTATTCCATGGGGAGATGAAGCCTATGGAAGTCAGTTTGTTCGTGAACTGACAGAAAAGGATGCACAGGGAAATTTTCCATGTGCGGACAAGCTGATTGAGATTGCTCAGTACTACGGATTTGACGGATATATTTTTAATGCAGAGTCCGGTACAGGGGTTGCGGGATTTAAAGAATTTTTGATTTATATGCAGGAGAAAGCGCCTGAAAATTTCCGTATCAGTTGGTATAACGGTAGAGGCACTTTAAATCAAGGAGATATTCAGTCATGGATGCAGGACGGTGAAGACAGAATTACCGATGAATGGTGGCTGGATATGTCCGGTGCAGGAGATGTGGACAGCACCATTGATGTAGCTTATGGCGCTGACAGAGATAAGTGGGATATTCATTCTACATGGGAATATATTCCGATGGAAGACGGGGCAAAAGGTGGAGATTATCAGGCAAGACTGGATGAAGACGGAAAACTGAAAATTTCTTTGGGTATTTTAGCTCCTACTTCTACACTGACACAGTCTAAAAATTCCGATGACTTTATGAATGTACAGGATCAGGAACTTTGGGTAGGACCGGATTTGGATCCATCTTCCACCAACAGACCGGAAGATGAATTCTGTGGTTTTGCTAATCTGGTAGCAGACCAGACACCGATTATCGGAACTGATTTTGTCACACACTTTAACCCTGGAAATGGATATAAATTCTATGAAAACGGAAAAGTGACAGGAAAAGAAGACGGTTGGCACAACCGTTCCTTAACAGAAGTTCTTCCTACATGGCGTTGGATTGTAGACGCAGAAGAAGGCGCTTCTAAGGTAGCACCGAAAATTGATTACGAAGATGCTTACTGGGGCGGAGCTTCCATGAAAATCAGCGGAGATTTAACAGCAGGAAAACCAAACCACATTAAGCTTTACAGTACACAGCTTGACATTCAGGATAATTCTGCTTTTGAACTTGTGTACAAGACAAAGAAAAATGCAGATATGAAATTATCCGTAGGCTTATGCTTTGGCGATACTTATGACGAAGAAAACTTTGAATTTTATCCGGTAGAGGTAAAAGGGAACGGAGAATGGCAGGAAGCATCTATTCCGCTGGCAAATAAAGCGGGAGAAAAAGCTATTGCAATTTCTCTGAAGCTGGAGTCTGCAAAAGGCGTTAAGGACTATGATATCAGCATTGGTAAATTAGGTGTTGTTACAGATAAATCAAAACCGGAAGCACCGGGTGAAATTGCTTTAGACGATGTGATTTATCCGACAGATACAACAGCAGAAGCCAGAATTTACTGGGAAAAAGGAGAAAACTCTTTTATTGATATTATCCATAGAGTCGGACCTGACGGAAAAAAAGAGTTTGTAGGGGCTACACCTTCTGACGCATTTTATATTCCAAAATACAGAAAGCTGGAAGGAGAAAAAGAAGCTACCTTTGAAATTACTTCTATCAGTGAAAACGGTGTAGAAGGTAAATCCAAACAGATTAAAATTCAGTGGCCTGAGGAAGTTCCAAATGGCTATGGACCGGAAGCAGATTTGGGAACAAACCTTGCACTTCGTGCACCGGCTGTTACAGATGTTTCCTGTGCGGCAGACGGACCGGTAGATAAGATTAATGATGGCGTTATTCCTTCCAGTAAATGGTGTGGATTAAGCACAAACGGAAGCGCTTACCTTGACTTAGGAAAAGAAGTGGACATCAGCCGCTGGGTTGTATACCATGCAAACTGCCGAGGTGCAGGAGAGGGTGTCAGCTATAATACTGTTGATTTTGAACTCCTTTATGCAGGGGATGACGGAGCGGAAGTTTTAGACCCGACAGATGAAAAAGCAGAAGAAAGAGTGAAAAACTTAGAATATAAAGAAGCGGATACAGTAAAAGGAAATAAGCAGAATATAACAGACAGAAACTTAAATGAGCCTATCAAAGCACGTTATATTAAGCTTCATGTAACAAAATCCGATAACACACCTTGGTCTGCAATTCGTATTTATGAATTACAATTATACGAAAACGCAGGAGAAGGAAGCGTTGCAGTTTCTCCGTCACCGCTGGAAAGAAACGTAACTGTTTATAACAATAAAGGTGAGCAGGATAAAGTGATTATTGACAATGTAAGCATGCTGTATTCTGAAGGAACTTATCCAAACGGAAGCGTAGATGAGAAAACGGGTGTTGTTTCCTTATACGACAGTATGGATGCAAAAGAACCGATTGCACAGGTTCGTGCAGAACAGCCTGACAATGTGTATAAACAGTATGCAATGGGTGTTGCTGCTTTCGATAATGTGAAGTTAAATCCAAATGGCGGCCGTCTGTGGTATTCAGTACAGGACGCATCAACAGGCGAAATTGTAAACAGTCAGAGAACAAGTGTTGCGTATCCACCGGAAGACGGTGAGAAAATTCCGCAGGGCGAGGCAAAAGTTTTTGCAAGAACAGGTGGTGTAAATCTGACAAATCCTTATGGTGCATTGGAAATTACAGGACTTCCAAAAGATGCAGTGGTAAAAGTATATGCAGATGAGAATGCAGAAAAACCGATTTTGACATCTGCACCGGCAGGAGAAGATCAGACAGTTGTTTTAGAAGAAGTTCCTCTTACAGAAGCAGGCGGAAAAGTATTCTATACTATTCATGCACCAAAGAAACCGGATACAGAGCGTTTGGCGCTGGAATACGGAAAAGTTTCAGAATTGTCGGCTTACCAGTCAGACCTTGTAGAAATGGTAAATATGTATGAACGCAATTTTGATGAAAATGATTTTATTGCTTCTACATGGGGTGCATTTGAAACAGCACGCAGCAATGCAGCGGCTTTAATCGGAAAAGATGTTACAAAAGCCCAGGCAGATGCGGCAAGAGAAGTATTAAAAGATGCAGAATGCGGACTTTTAAGAGATGCCGATAAATTACGTATCTTAGAGGTTTGTGCAGAATATGAAGCAAATAAAGACCATTACTCAAAAGAAAGCTGGGAAACATTTAAACCGGTACTTGAAAGTGTAAGCGCTTTTGCAAAAGACGATGCACAGACAGATAAAATGACAATCCAGACAGAGAGAGTAAAACTGGATAAAGCAGCCAGAGAGTTGGTTGAAATTGAACCGTTAGACAGCACAGTTATTCCTGATGAAGTTCTTTTAAATGCAGTTAAAGAACAGACAGGAGCTGCTTCTTTAGAAGAAGCTGTAAAATATGACGGCGAGCTTGATTTAACAAATCTTGAGGTAAAAGACCTTACAGGTCTGGAAAAACTGGAAAACTTAAAAGGACTTGTTTTAACAGGAACAAAAGTAAAAGAAGTAAATGGTAAGAACTTACCAAAAACTTTGGAAAAATTAAATATGTCAGGTTGTGCAGAGCTTGAAACTATTGATTTAAGCGCAGGCGGATTTGCGAACCTGAAAGAAGCTGATATCAGCGGATGTGAGAAATTAGTTCTTGTGTACATGAATTCCTTAGGTCTGGAGAAATTGGATGTTTCTAAAGACGGTAAATACGAAAAGGTATATGCAGTTGATTTAAGCGGAAACAAATTAGATTTCAGCAAAGAAACACCAGAAGGTAAATTTGTAAATAAAGTAGAGGAAAACTTAAAGAAAAATCCTCCAAAGGCTTTATACAAATATAACAATGTTTCAACAGGAAAAGATATTACTGCAGATGAGATGGCAGGACGCCATGAAGATCCGAAGGTTATGGTAGACGGTAACAAGGCACAGTTGTCCGGTGGATATTATTTGGATAACAAAGGAACTGCAACGATTAATCTCGGAAAAGTTGAAGATATCTCCAAAGTAGCTGTTACTTATAAAGAAAAAGAATTTGCTTCCGAATATAAATGGGAGTATTCCGAAAACGGAAAAGATTTCAAAGAACTGGTAACTGTATCTGACAATGAGAAGCCAAATGCAGAAAACGTTCTGGATAAAGCGGTGAAAGCACAGTATTTGAGATATACAACTGTGAATAAGGGCAAAGGTGAAGCTGTTATTCTGGAATTAGAAGCTTTCACAAAGGAAGAAGTAGAAAGTGGAGTAAAATATACAGGACAGTCTCCTTTACTTACTGCTGATTATAAAGATATTCCAACAGAAATCCAGCTTGCTCAGGGCAGTGATGCAGTGAGAATTCAGGATTACATGGACAAATGTTATAAAGAAGCAAAAACAGTAAGAGGCACAGCAGCTTCTGCATTAAAAGACCAGAAATGGCTTGCTGAGGATTATGACATTGACGCTATGACAAAAGTACCGGAAGGTATGCAGGTTGTAATCAAAGATGCAGACGGAAACGTTTATGAAGATCCGTTTAATCCGGAAAAAGCAGGAACTTATACTGCAAAATTCATGTCACAGGATGAAACAGTTCTGGCAACTATGACAATTAACGTAGGTGAAGAGACAGAAGAAAAAGAAGGCTGGGTTGAGACTGAAAATGGTTGGTTCTACTATGAAAACGGTCAGAAAGCAACCGGTTGGAAAGTCGTTTCCGAAAGATGGTATTACTTTAATGAAGAAGGAATTATGCAGACCGGCTGGGTATCTGTAAACGGTCACTGGTATTACATGGATCAGTGGGGAGCAATGTGCACCGGCTGGGTATCCGTAGACAATCACTGGTATTACATGGATCAGTGGGGAGCAATGTGCACCGGTTGGGTATCTGTAAATAATCAGTGGTATTATATGGACCAGTGGGGAGCAATGTGCACCGGCTGGGTATCTGTAAATGGCCAGTGGTATTACATGAACGAAAGCGGAGCGATGGCAACCGGCTGGGTATCTGTAAACGGTCAGTGGTATTATATGGACCAGTGGGGAGCAATGTGCACCGGCTGGGTATCTGTAAACGGTCAGTGGTATTATATGGACCAGTGGGGAGCAATGTGCACCGGTTGGGTATTTGTAAACGGTCATGGGTACTATATGGACCAGTGGGGAGCAATGTGCACCGGTTGGGTACTTGTAGGTAATGATTGGTATTACATGAATACAGACGGAAGCATGGCAACCAGTCAGTGGATTGGCGGCTATTATGTAGACGCATCCGGAAAGATGGAATAAAGTACAAAAATTTAAAAGAGATTAAATCTTAATTGAGAGGAGCTGTTACTTCGATGATGAAAATCGTAAAGTAGCAGTTCTTCTGTTTTAAAGGATTTTTTCGCTTCTGAAACGCTTTGTTCTTGTGTTAAAAGAAGGAAAGTGTTACAATAAAGATTAGTAATGTTAAAAGTAGAGAGTTTTAGGAGTATATCATAATGAAGCTGATTGAAAAGGTTTTTGGAACACATAGTGAAAGAGAATTAAAACGTATTACTTCCCTTGTAGACAAAATCGAAGCGTTGCGTCCTACTATGCAGGCGTTAAGTGATGAAGAACTGCGGGGAAAGACGAAAGAGTATAAAGACAGACTTCAGGAGGGAGCAACTTTAGACGACCTTCTTCCGGAAGCGTTTGCCACAGTACGAGAAGCTGCAAAGCGTGTACTTGGTATGGAGCATTACCGTGTACAGTTAATCGGTGGTATCATTCTGCATCAGGGACGTATTGCGGAAATGAGAACCGGTGAAGGTAAAACCTTGGTATCCACACTTCCTGCATATTTAAACGCATTGGAAGGAAAAGGCGTACATGTTGTAACCGTCAATGACTATCTGGCTCACCGTGATGCTGAGTGGATGGGAAAGGTACATGAGTTCTTAGGTCTTACCGTGGGTGTTGTATTAAATGACATGAAAAATGATGAAAGACGTGAACAGTATGCCTGCGATATTACTTACGTAACAAACAACGAGCTGGGATTTGATTACCTTCGTGATAACATGGTTATTTATAAAGAACAGCTTGTTCAGAGAGATTTGCACTATGCAATCATCGATGAGGTCGACTCTGTATTGATTGACGAGGCACGTACCCCTCTGATTATTTCAGGACAGAGCGGAAAATCTACAAAGCTCTATGAAGTATGCGATATTTTGGCAAAACAGTTAGAGCGTGGTGAAGCCAGCGGTGAAGTTACAAGAATGACAGCAATTATGGGCGAGGAAATTACAGAAACAGGTGATTTCATTGTCAATGAAAAAGATAAAATCGTAAACCTTACAGAGCAGGGTGTAAAAAAGGTAGAAAAATTCTTCAACATCGAAAACTTAGCGGATCCGGAAAATCTGGAAATCCAGCATAATATTATTCTTGCTCTGCGTGCTCACAATCTGATGTTCAGAGATCAGGATTATGTGGTAAAAGATGATGAGGTTTTAATCGTAGATGAATTTACCGGACGTATTATGCCGGGACGCCGTTATTCCGATGGTCTTCATCAGGCAATCGAAGCAAAAGAGCATGTAAAAGTAAGACGTGAAAGTAAAACTCTTGCAACCATTACTTTCCAGAACTTCTTTAATAAATATAAGAAGAAATCCGGTATGACAGGTACTGCCCTTACAGAAGAACAGGAATTCAGAGATATTTACGGCATGGACGTTATTGAAATTCCTACCAACAGACCGGTAGCACGTATTGATAAAGAAGACGTGGTATATATGACAAAGAAGGAAAAGTTCCGTGCAGTTGTAGAGGCTGTAAAAGAAGCGCATGCAAAACAACAGCCTGTACTGGTAGGTACAATTACTATTGAAACATCTGAGCTTTTAAGCCGTATGCTTACAAGAGAAGGAATTAAACATCAGGTATTGAATGCGAAATTCCATGAAAAAGAAGCGGAAATCGTAGCGCATGCCGGTGAAGCAGGAAATGTAACCATTGCTACAAATATGGCAGGTCGTGGTACGGATATTAAGCTGGATGATGTTTCCAAGGAAGCAGGCGGTCTGAAAATTATCGGTACAGAACGTCATGAGTCCCGCCGTATTGACAATCAGTTAAGAGGTCGTTCCGGACGTCAGGGTGACCCGGGTGAGTCATGCTTCTATATTTCTCTGGAGGACGATTTAATGCGTCTGTTTGGCTCCGAAAAGCTTATGACGATGTTCAAATCTTTAGGTGTTGCGGAAAATGAGCAGATTGAGCATAAAATGCTGACAAGCGCTATTGAAAAAGCACAGAGAAAGATTGAAGGAAACAACTACGGTATCCGTAAAAATCTTCTGGAATATGACCAGGTAAATAATGAACAGAGAGAAATTATTTATAAAGAGAGACGTATGGTGCTGGATGGAGCGAATATGCGAGACTCTATTTATAAAATGATTACCGATACAGTGGAGCATGCAGTAGATATGTGCTTTTCTGATGATGTGGATCAGGAAGAATGGGATTTAAACGAATTTAATTCAGTGCTTCTTCCGACTATTCCTCTGAAGCCTTTAACTTTAGAGAAAGTAAAAGGCGTAAAGAAAAATCAGCTGAAACAGGAACTGAAAGAAGAAGCTGTAAAGCTTTACGAAGAAAAAGAAGCAGAATTTCCGGAGGCAGAGCAGCTGCGTGAACTGGAGCGTGTTATCCTTCTGAAAGTTATCGACCAGAAATGGATGGACCATATTGACGATATGGATCAGCTGCGTCAGGGAATTGGACTTCAGGCTTATGGACAGAGAGATCCGAAGGTAGAATATAAGATGCAGGCTTATGAAATGTTTGACGGTATGATTGCGGCAATTCAGGAAACAACGGTAAGACTGCTGTATCATGTACGACTTGAGCAAAAAGTAGAGCGTGAGCAGGTTGCTCAGGTAACGGGAACAAATAAGGACGACTCCGGTCCGAAAAAACCGGTGCAGAGAGTAGAAAAGAAGGTCTACCCAAATGATCCTTGTCCATGCGGCAGCGGTAAGAAATATAAACAGTGCTGCGGCAGAAAATCAATCTGATAAGTCAGCGATACAGACTGCTGTGGGAAAATAGTTCCACGGCAGTCTTTGTGTTTTTGCATAGAAAAATGCGGTCTATGCAATTAAAGGAGGTAAAATGCTATGGGACAGATGGTAGATTTCACCATGGAAAGAGAAGGGCTTGTAAAAGAAGGAGATAGAGTAGAATTAAAAGAAGATCAGGCCCTTACCATGTCCGGGATGATGTATTATTATACAATTAAACCTGCGGTGGCTATGTCCAGTAATCTGAAAAAGCCTTTAAAAGCATTGACGGGAACTGTGGCAAAGGTAGAACCACAGGTGAGTATCTATATGGTTACGGTAGAAATTGATGAGGAATAGGAGGAAAAAGCTTTGGTAGAATTAGATCAGTTTAAATATACATTAAATGGTTATACAGAGCCTTTAAAAGAGGTCAGAGACTCTCTTGATTTAGAGAATAAGGAAAAAAGAGTAGAAGAGCTGGAAAGAGAAATGGAAGCTCCGGGATTTTGGGATAACGCAGAGCGTTCCCAGAAGATGATGAAGGAACTCAGCGCCTTAAAGGGAGATATGGAAATTTATCATAAGCTGCAAAACCAGAAGGAAGAAATTGAGCTGATGATTGAAATGGGATATGAAGAAAACGACCCTTCCATTGTCCCTGATATTCAGGAAATGTTAGACGAATTTATACAGGATTTTGAGCATATTCGTATTAAGACATTATTGTCAGGGGAATACGATAAGGATAATGCCATTGTTACCCTTCACGCAGGAGCCGGCGGAACAGAGTCTTGCGACTGGGCAAGTATGTTATATCGTATGTATCTGCGCTGGGCAGACAGACAGGGATTTAGCACAGAAGTGCTGGATTATTTGGACGGAGATGAAGCAGGAATTAAATCTGTTACGTTTCAGGTAAACGGGGAGAATGCCTACGGTTACTTGAAGTCCGAAAAGGGTGTACATCGTCTTGTTCGAATTTCACCTTTTAATGCAGCAGGAAAGCGTCAGACTTCTTTTGTTTCCTGTGATGTTATGCCGGATATTGAAGAAGACGTGGATGTGGAAATCAATCCCGATGATTTGCGAATTGATACCTACCGTTCCAGTGGTGCAGGTGGTCAGCATATCAATAAAACTTCTTCTGCTATTCGTATCACGCATCTTCCAACAGGAATTGTGGTACAGTGTCAGAATGAACGTTCTCAGTTCCAGAATAAAGATAAAGCAATGCAGATGTTGAAGGCAAAGCTGTATCTTTTAAAACAGCAGGAAAATGAGAAAAAGCTTTCCGGTATTCAGGGTGAGCTGACAGAAATCGGATGGGGAAATCAAATTCGTTCTTATGTTATGCAGCCGTATACCATGGTGAAAGACCATCGTACAAACGAAGAAACAGGAAATGTAGATGCGGTGATGAACGGAAATATTGATAACTTTATCAATGCTTACTTAAAATGGGTTGCCTTGGGGAAAACAGAAAAATAGTTGCTTGCTGTCTGAAAGTGTGATAATATCTTTTGAAGACGTACAAATGTATTTTGGGAAAGAACAAGGGAAAAAGATGAAAGATAACAGAAGATATTTTGTGGTAACAGAAAAAGCCGTACCGGATGTACTACTGAAGGTTGTAGAGGCAAAAAGGCTTTTAGACATTCAGCAATATGATACTGTTCAGGAAGCAGTGGAGGCAGTGGGAATTAGCAGAAGCTCCTTTTATAAATATAAGGATGATATTTTCCCATTTAAGGAAAAGACGAAAGGACATAATATTACGTTTATTATTCAGATGGATGATGAACCGGGACTTTTGTCAGCGGTGCTTCGGGCAATCGCACAATTTCACGGAAATATTCTGACTATACATCAGAGTATTCCCATGAACGGAATTGCCAGTCTTACGCTGAGTGTGGCAATTTCCGCAGTAGAGGGAGACGCTGCTGCAATGATGGACAATATTGAGCATATTAACGGAGTACATTATTTGAAGATTTTAGGCAGAGAATAAGAAGGAGTGAGGGTATGAAATATGTTGTGGTGTTAGGCGACGGAATGGCAGATGAACCCTTAGAGGCGCTTGGGGGAAAGACACCTTTGGCTTATGCCAAAACACCTGCCATGGATTTACTGGCAAAGACAGGTGATATCGGAATGGCAAGGACTGTACCGGAGGGAATGAGTCCGGGAAGTGACACTGCCAATTTATCCATTATGGGATATAATCCGGAGATTTATTATTCAGGCCGTTCTCCTTTGGAAGCACTGAATATCGGAGTCAGTATGGAGGAAGGAGATGTGGCAATTCGTGCCAACCTTGTGACTCTTTCGGAAAAAGAGGAAAATTATGAGGAAAGGCATCTTTTAGACCACAGTGCAGATGAAATCAGTACAGAGGAAGCTTCTGCTTTGCTGGAGGCAGTAAAAGAAGGACTGGAAAATCAGGAGTTTCAGTTTTATGCCGGAACCAGTTATCGTCATTGTCTGATTTGGAAACATGGAAATGTTGTACCACTGACACCTCCTCATGATATCAGAGAACGGGAAATTAAGAATTATCTGCCTGATGAGGAGCTTTTGCTTGCTATGCAAAAGGAGAGTTATAAAATATTAGAGAATCATCCTATCAATCAAAAGAGGAGAGAAAAGGGATTAAATCCGGCGAACAGTCTTTGGTTCTGGGGAGCCGGAACTAAACCGTCACTGTCTTCTTTTGAAGGGAAATTCCACAAAAAAGGTGTTATGATATCAGCAGTAGATTTGTTAAAAGGTATTGCTGTGGGTACAGGCATGAAAAATATTTCTGTGGAAGGGGCAAACGGAGGACTTCATACAAATTATGAGGGAAAGGCTCAGGCTGCCCTTGATGCACTTTTAAAAGAGGGATATGATTTTGCTTATATTCATGTAGAAGCACCGGATGAAATGGGACATCAGGGAAGTGTGGAGAAGAAAATACAGGCGATTGAATATCTGGATGAAAGGGTAATTAAGCTTGTAAAAGAAGGCTTGGAGAAGTCGGGAGAGGATTATCGTCTTTTGATTTTGCCGGACCATCCAACTCCTATAAAAGTGAAGACACACACGGCAAATCCTGTTCCATATCTGTTGTACGACAGCAGGAAAACAGAGGAAACAGGAAATTGTTACAGTGAAGAGACAGGAGCTCATTTCGAACCGGTAAAAGGGCATGAGCTTTTGAAGATTTTATTTGAAGAATAAGAAATAGAAAAGGGCTGATACAGACAAACGCTTTTTATTTGCGTTTTCTATATCAGCCCTTTTCTTTATAGGTCATTCTTAAAAACCGGAATTATTTTCATTCGGATTTTCTTCTATGGTCATTGTTGGAATTTCACTTGTCGGTGTATTATCCGGTGTATTTAATTCGCCGATAATATCACGATAAAAGTTTGCCATAGTCATATCCATATATGGAATAAGCCATATCATTCCAATGTAGCAGGTGAGCACGGAAAGGAATGCCAGAGGAAGAAAGCTGAGAGTAATATAAAGGGAGCGGCCTTTATTTCCTTTCATCAGGCGAATACTTTCTTTCATGGAGTCCATAGCACCCATCTCCGGATGGTCTAATAAAAGGTAAGTACTGAGACCTAAAAACAAGTCAATAATTACACTGATAATAAGGTCAAACACAGAGAAAAACAAAATAAAGGAAACAGGAATGTCACTGTTCATGGACATAAACATAACAGGTAAACCTGTGACAAAGCCAATTCCTGCAATGATTAATCCCACAATTAAGAAACGGTCTGCATTATGATGAAAAACATACAACATATCTTTCATGGAATAAGCTTGTTTTCTGCTGATATTTAAAGTCATTTTTGTAATTCCCGCACCAAACAGGGAGATAAATAAGGAAACCGCATAGGTGAGAAATTCGCTGGTTATTGTACCTGTAACTGTGGTAGTGTTTGTGAAAAAGGTGATGAAAAATATTACTATAAAGCTAATAACACCTAAAATTATGTTGGCTCCCATAGGAAGTCCCCAGTTGCCGTCCAGCGCTTTTCTGGAAATGGCTTTTAATTGTGATGATGTATGTTTCATGAAAATAACCTCCTGTCTTAGATAAAATATGTGGTAAAATATATTCTATCAAATATATTTTCATTATAACATAGTAGGTGGAGAATACAATAAAATTATGAAGAAAAACAGAGACGTTAAACTAGAAAAAAATATATATGCAGCAGGGTGGCTTTTACTTTTGGTAGGCATTATTCTGCTGGCAGTAAAACGGATTTTTCCTGCTGATTTTGCGCTGCCGCCCTGTGTTTTTCACAAATGGACAGGATATTATTGCCCCGGATGCGGCGGAACAAGAGCAGTAAAAGCTCTGCTAAGAGGTGATGTCATAGGCTCTTTCTTCTATCATCCTGTAGTGCTTTATGGAGCTGTTTTATATGGATGGTACATGCTTTCGCACACCGTTGAGTATTTGTCAAAAGGCAGGCTTCGTATCAGTATACCCTATACAGAAAAGTATTTATATGGGGCTGTTTTTATTATTCTTATACAATGGATTTTGAAGAATGGTGTAAAAATAATATGGGGAATTGACCTGATATAAACAGGTAAATTCCCCGTGAAAATACATTTTACATAGCTTATATAAAGTTACCGCCATTGTCTGTTTCAGGCTGCTGGAAGAACTCAGGAGGAAGCTGAAATTCATCAAAGTCCTCATAATAATCAGGAGAATTTTCATAGTCCCAGCTGTCTGTGCCTGCATCTCCTTCAAAACCATTTAAGTATTCATCTAAGAAATTGTATAATTCCTCATCACTTACATTATCGTCTGTAAGAATATGAATATAATCTCTTAAAAAAGAGCTTCCTTCCGGTGAGAACAGAAATACAGAGCAGAAAAAAATCAAAAAGGCACCGGCAATCGCCAATGTGCTGGCAGAGAGCGCAAGACCTGCTTTTGCAGCGCCGGAGCGGGCACGCTCACCCTTTGACAGGCAGGAAAAAAGAATTCCCAAGCTTGACAGGATAAAAAGTAAAAACGGAGCACAGCAAAGAAATACAAGGGAAAGAATTCCCATTACCAAAGATGCTGTGGCAAAGCCGTTGTTTCCCTGATAGAGGGAAGGGGTGGGCGGAATTGGTTCTTGTGGAGGAACAGGCTGATAAGGCTGTTCGTTATTGTAAGGATTTTCCATGGGCTAGACCTCGTTTCTTTTGAATAATCATAGGGTTATTTTATCATGTATTATTTTGTCAGGCAATAAAAAGACATAAAAAAGAGTTTGGTAAGGGACAAAGCATGAATTTCTTGACAAATTCCTTACAGATTGATAAGGTTGTAAGGTGATAATAGTGAAAAGAGAAAGGACAGTTATATGGATATTATACAGATTATAACTCAGGAATTAAATGTAGAAAAATGGCAGGTAGAAGCTGCTGTTTCCTTAATAGATGAGGGGAATACCATCCCTTTTATTTCCCGTTACCGTAAAGAAGCAACAGGAGCTTTAAATGATGAACAGCTTCGTACTTTATTTGAACGCCTTACTTATCTTCGCAATCTGGAAGATAAGAAAAAACAGGTTCTTTCCAGTATTGAAGAACAGGGCAAATTAACAGAAGAATTAAAGAAGCAGATTTTAGAAGCTCAGACATTGGTTGTGGTAGAAGATTTATACCGTCCATACAGACCAAAGAGAAGAACAAGAGCCACCATTGCCAAGGAAAAAGGTCTGGAAGGTCTGGCAAATATTGTGCTTCTTCAGATGACAGAGAACAGCATTGAGAAAGAAGCGGAAGCTTTTGTTTCTGAAGAAAAAGAAGTAAAAAATGTAAAAGAAGCCATTGCAGGTGCTATGGATATTGTGGCAGAAAGTATTTCTGATGAAGCAGATTACCGTATTCGTATTCGTGAAATGACAATGAAAAAGGGAATGCTTGTTTCCGTTGCCAAGAAACCGGAGGAAACAACGGTTTACGAGATGTACTATGACCATGAAGAGCCGGTATCCAAGGTGGCAGGTCACAGAGTTTTAGCCATTAACCGAGGAGAAAAGGAAAAAATCCTTACGGTGAAAATTTCTGCACCGGAAGAAGACATTCTCCGTTATCTGGAAAAACAGGTAATTACAAAAGAAAATGAAAATACTACACCTGTTTTAAAAGCAGCAGTGGAAGACAGTTACAGACGTCTGATTGCGCCGGCGATTGAAAGAGAAATCAGAAATGATTTAACAGAAAAGGCAGAAGACGGAGCAATTAAAGTCTTTAAGAAAAATCTGGAACAGCTTTTAATGCAGCCTCCAATCGTAGGGCAGGTCGTATTGGGCTGGGACCCTGCTTTCCGTACAGGCTGTAAGTTGGCGGTAGTAGATGTCACAGGTAAGGTGCTGGATACCACAGTTATTTACCCGACTGCGCCTACCACACCGGCAAAAATTGCAGCGGCAAAAGAAACCTTAAAAGAAATGATTGAAAAGTATAACATTACTCTGTTTTCAGTAGGAAACGGAACTGCCAGCAGAGAGTCTGAGCAGGTAATTGTTGAGCTTTTAAAAGAAATTCCACAGAAGGTTCAGTATGTAATTACAAATGAAGCAGGAGCTTCTGTATACTCTGCAAGTAAGCTGGCAACAGAAGAATTCCCGAATTTTGACGTGGGACAGAGAAGTGCGGCATCGATTGCCAGAAGACTTCAGGACCCATTGGCAGAGTTGGTTAAAATCGATCCGAAATCTATCGGAGTTGGGCAGTATCAGCATGATATGAACCAGAAAAAACTGGGCGAAGCCCTTTCTGGAGTAGTGGAAGACTGTGTAAATAAAGTCGGTGTAGACTTAAATACAGCATCTGTTTCTCTGTTGGAATATGTCTCTGGTATCAGCAAAGCCATTGCTAAAAATATCGTTGTATATAGAGAAGAAAACGGTGAGTTTAAAGACAGAAAAGAACTTTTAAAAGTTGCAAAATTAGGACCAAAAGCTTTTGAACAGTGTGCAGGTTTTCTACGTATCCGCGGAGGCAAAAATCCTCTGGATGCCACCAGTGTCCATCCGGAAAGTTATCCCGCAGCAGAGAAATTTCTGGAAAGTATGGGAATGAAACCGGAAGATATTTTTAATGGACAGCAGGTATATTTTGTAAAAGACTATGCACAACAGGCAGAAAAGCTGGGCGTTGGTGAAATGACATTAAGAGATATTGTCAAGGAGCTGACAAAACCGGGACGTGACCCACGTGAGGAAATGCCGAAGCCGATTCTTCGTACAGATGTCTTGGATATGAAGGATTTAAAAGAAGGAATGGTATTAAAAGGAACCGTTCGAAATGTAATTGATTTTGGAGCTTTTGTGGATATCGGTGTACATCAGGATGGGCTTGTACATATTTCCCAGATGACAGAACGCTACATTAAACATCCGTTGGAAGCGGTAAGCGTAGGTGATGTAGTAGACGTTATGGTATTGGGTGTTGATATGAAGAAAAAGAGAATTTCCCTGACCATGAAGGGAATCAAATAAAGAAAGGAAGCGCTTAACATGAACGTTAATCAGGAACGAATTGCAAAATTGCAGGAAAAAATGCAGGCAGCAAACATGGATATGTATTTGGTGCCTACAGCAGATTTTCACCAGTCAGAGTATGTAGGAACTTATTTTAAGGTAAGAGCATGGTTATCAGGATTTTCCGGTTCCGCAGGAACACTCCTTGTAACAAGAGAGAATGCTTACCTGTGGACAGATGGAAGGTATTTTATTCAGGCGGCAAAACAGCTGGAGGGTACAGGAGTAACTCTCATGAAAATGGGAGAGGAAGGAGTTCCTACAGTAGAAGAATTTATTAAAGAGAATTTACCAATGAATGGCTGTCTGGGATGTGACGGAAGAACGATTCATGTGGCAGAAGGCAAAGATTTTGAAACTCTGGTACAGGAAAAAGAAGGCAGATTTGAATATCAGGATGATTTGGCAGGAGAAATCTGGACAGACAGACCGGAAATGTCAAAAGAGCCTGTATATACTTTAGATGTAAAATATGCGGGAAAATCCAGAGAAGATAAAATTCAGGATGTAAGAGATGCCATGAAAGAGGCTGGGGCAAATGTGCATATTATCAGCAGTATGGATGATATTGTGTGGCTTTTGAATATTCGTGGAAATGATATTATTTATAATCCAGTAGTGATGTCTTATGTAATGGTAACTATGGAGCAGGTTCACTTTTATGTACAGGAAGAAGCGGTATCTGAACAGGTAAGAGCAGAATTAGAAAAAGCAGGTGTGGTGCTTCATGATTACTTTGCAATTTATGAGGACGTAAAAGAATTGGCAGATGACAGCAAAATTATGCTGGAAGATGCCTGCACCAACTATACTTTATATAAAAATCTTCCGGGAAATGTAGAAGTCATTTTCCAGAGCAATCCTGCAGCAATTATGAAGGGCTGTAAAAATGAAACAGAGATGGAAAACATTCGAATTGCCCATATCAAAGATGCAAAGGCAATGTGCAGATTTATCTACTGGTTTAAAAATCATGTAAATAGCGGGGAAATTACTGAGTACAGTGCAGCAGAAAAGAGTTTGGAATTTAGAAAAGAAGATCCGGATTGTCTGGATTTAAGTTTTGAGACAATCTGTGCTTATGAAGCAAATGCGGCAATGTGCCATTATGCACCTACCGAAACAGAGTATGCAAAGGTAGAGCCAAAGGGATTTTTCCTGATTGATTCCGGCGCTCAGTATTGGCAGGGAACAACAGATATCACAAGAACCATTGCGGCAGGAGAGCTGACACAGGAACAGAAAGAAAACTTTACGCTGGTGCTTCAGGGACATATTCGCCTTGCTATGGCAAAATTCCAGTATGGATGCAGCGGAGCTAATTTAGACGTATTGGCGAGAGGACCTCTCTGGGAAAGAGCAATGGATTTTAACCATGGAACAGGACATGGTGTGGGATATTTGTTGAATGTTCATGAAGGCCCTCAGAATATTAACTGGAGAATGCGTGCTAATGGAAGACGCGGAAATACAACACCTCTGGAAGAAGGTATGCTTACATCAGATGAACCGGGACTGTATTTAGAAGGAAAATATGGCATTCGTACAGAAAATCTTCTTCTTTGTAAGAAAGCAGAAAAGAATGGATATGGACAGTTCATGGAATTTGAAAACATGACATGGGTTCCTTATGAAAGAGAAGCAATTTTACCGGAAATGCTTACAAAGGCAGAACTTGTATGGCTGAACGAATATCATCAGAAGGTATATGAGATTGTGGGACCGATGCTTTCTGAAGAGGAACGTCAATGGTTGAAAGAGGCAACTGCTGAAATCAAGTAAAGGGAATGAATATGAAAAGCCATCAGGAAGATGCAGGGAGATTGATTAACATACTTTCTCATCAGTTAAAGCGGAAAATTACTCTTTCTTCAGAGAAGAGATGTGGACTTACCAATATGCAGAACAGAGTACTTCATTTTATTCTGCTTAGAGCATTAGAAGCTCCGGTATATCAAAAGGATATCGAGAAGGAATTTGATATTCGAAAATCAACGGCAACGGAAATTTTAAAGCTTATGGAGAAAAATGGTTTTATTTGCAGAGAATGTTCTAAAGAAGATGCCAGAATGAAGGAAATCATTCCCACAGAAAAATCATTGACGATACAAAAGGAAGTCGTGGAGAATATACGCAGTGTCGAGACTAAGCTAAGGGAGGGAATACCTTCTGAGGATTATCAGACCTGTATTGGCGTTTTGAAAAAGATGATAGAAAATTTGGTGTAACTATCAATTCGAGCTAATATGGCTGAATTGGTACGATTTGATGGATGAGTAGTAAGTTTCTGATGATTTTTATCAGGTTAAGAGGTATAATAGAAGTACGTTTAGATTTCAAATGTAAAAGGAGAGAATACCATGAAACAGGATATGATTGTAATTCTGGATTTGGGCAGCACTGAAAATACAGTGGTTGCCAGAGAAATCAGAGAGCTGGGAGTTTACAGTGAAATTCATCCACATGATATTACTGTGGAAGAACTTCAGGCGCTGGATAATGTAAAAGGTATTATTTTAAACGGTGGAGAAAACAGAGTTGTAGATGGAAAAGAAGTGGAAATAAGACCAGAGCTTTACACTTTAGGATACCCAATGATTTCTGTTGATTATCCGGCTTCAAAATGTGAAAAACAGTTTAAGGAGCTTCCAAATCAGGAAGAATTAAAACAATTTGTATTTGAAGAATGTAAGGCAGAAGCAAACTGGAATATGAAGAATTTTATCGAGGATCAGGTAGAACTTATCCGTAAACAGGTAGGGGATAAGAAGGTTTTACTGGCTTTATCCGGCGGTGTAGATTCTTCTGTTGTAGCAGCTATGTTAATTAAAGCCATTGGACAGCAGCTTGTATGTGTTCATGTAAATCATGGCTTAATGCGTAAAAATGAGTCTGAAAGCGTTGTGAAAATCTTTAGAGACGAGCTTCACGCAAATCTGATTTATGTAGATGCTACAGAAAGATTTTTAGGAAAACTGGAAAATGTAGCTGACCCAGAAGAAAAACGTAAAATTATCGGCGGTGAATTTATCCGTGTATTTGAAGAAGAAGCCAGAAAATTGGAAGGCATTGATTTCTTAGGACAGGGAACTATTTATCCTGATATTATCGAAAGTGGTACAAAAACAGCTAAATGTGTGAAGTCTCATCATAATGTAGGAGGTCTGCCGGAAGACTTACAGTTTGAATTGGTAGAACCTTTGAAACAGTTGTTTAAAGATGAAGTTCGTGCTTGCGGTATTGAACTGGGATTGCCTCATGATATGGTTTACCGTCAGCCGTTCCCAGGACCGGGACTTGGTGTAAGATGTCTTGGTGCAATTACAAGAGACAGATTGGAAGCACTTCGTGAATCTGATGCTATCCTTCGTGAAGAATTTGCAGAAGCAGGTCTTGATAAGAAAGTATGGCAGTATTTTACTGTAGTACCGGATTTTAAAGCTGTTGGTGTAAGAGATAATGCAAGAAGCATGGGATATATGGTGGTAATTCGTGCTGTTAATACCATTGATGCCATGACTGCAAGCATTGAAAGAATTGATTATGATATTCTGGAAAAAATTTGCGCTAGAATTACGGCGGAAGTTCCAAGTGTCAGCAGAGTATGCTATGAAATTACTCCGAAGCCGGTGGCTACGATAGAGTTTGAATAACCATTTGTGAAAATCGAGCCTTTATTTACGCCTATTCCAAACAAAAAGTGTTAAGTCTTGGCAACGATTTGGCAACATAATCTAACGTAAATGTGTTAAGTGAAATATTATATTAATTATATTATAAAGAAGACCTTACTGAAGTTCTTTTCCAAACTGGAAAGGAATTTTGGTAAGGTCTTTTTCTTTATCTGTCTCTTACTTGTATGGTCTGTTGCCACTAGAAAATGGAATTAAAGCAGACCTCGTTTCTTCATTTCTTCTGACAATGCATCCTGGAGCTCGGCATCCAGCTTGTCAGATATGGCATTCTTTACAAAGCCGGTGGTTGGTTCAATGTTAGGGTAGTTATATCTCCAATTGTCGTATTCTTCTTCGGAGATTTCTCCCTGTTTAAGCTTGGAATATTGACTAAGCCAGGCAAAAAGCATAGGTGCTATCTGGTCATAAGCCTGATGATTTTCGTCGAGAGTTATACAGGGACGTCCATCCTTATCAGTACTGATTTGGAATCCATATTCATCCTCAAGGGTGAAGAAGGTATGCATCAATCCAAGATAGGAATCAATATTAGGTACTGTGATTGCTCTGGTCGTGACACCAAAGATATCAGCTAGCTGTTTAATCAGGTCATCTTTTGGAGTACGAGCTTCAGTTTCGTATTGTGCGATACGAACATCTGAAGTCTTTCCCATGAAGCCTACAATTTCACCGAGTTCTTTCTGCTTTAATCCTTTTCTGGTTCGGAATAATCGTATTCTTTTTCCTAACATAGTTGCCTCCTTTTGTCCGTTAATGTTGCCATTGGCATAATAGTTAAATCAATTTGTTTAAGTGTAGTATAACACCTGTAAATGATGTAATCAAGAATAACTTAAATAAAAAAAGTTAATTTTTTATTTAAAAGGTCTTGACTTAACTGAAAAGAGTTAATATAATAACTACACATAGACTTAACGGATAAAAGTTAAGTATAAAACTGAATGAGTGTACGAAACCGAACAAACCGCCAAGACCTTCATAATGAAGCGAGCGCCTGAGTACAAATAAAGATATGTACAAGGGATGGCACAGCGCCGAGCAGGGTTGCCTGTCAGAACGGGGACGAGAATACACCAAACGAAATGCGCAAAGAAAGGAGATAGAGTGAATATGGAAGAAAAGACATTTTTAACAGTGGATGAAGTTGCAGATATATTATCAGTTTCAAAGTCAAAGGCTTATGAGATTGTAAGACACCTTAATAAGGAAATGAAAGCGAAAGGCTTTATTACAGTGGCTGCAAGAGTTAGTAAGACTTATTTTAATGAAAGAATGTGCTATAGCAAAGAGTAGCGGAAAGGAGATGAGGATATGTCAGTTTATAAAGATAATGCCACCGGTAAGTGGCGTGTGATATACCGATATACGGATATCACAGGAAAACGAAAGCAAACGCAAAAGCGTGGATTTGAAACGAAACGAGAGGCAGTAGCCTGGGAGCATGAGATGGTTCTAAAGTCTCAGGCAAAGCTGGATATGACATTTAGTAGTTTTTATGAGATATATGAAGTAGATAAGGCATCAAGATTAAAGCAGAGTACTTGGGATACCAAGAGCCATATCATAAAAACGAAGATTCTACCATATTTTGCAAATCGTAAGATTGATGAAATCGAGGTCAGAGATGTGATTGCATGGCAGAATGAACTTATGGCAGCTTTTAAGGATGAAGGAAAGGAAGAAAAATATTCTCAGGATTATTTAAGAACAATTCATGCACAGCTTACAGCAATATTTGCTCATGCTGTGAAGTATTATAATCTTCCGAAAAATCCATCATCACTTGCAGGAAGCATCGGTAAGGAAGTGCCAAAGGAGATGCAATTTTGGACCAAGGAGGAGTATCTGAAATTTGCCGAGGCAATTATGGACAAGCCACGTTCATATTATGCATTTGAACTTTTGTACTGGACAGGAATTCGTTCCGGAGAACTGCTGGCACTTACAGCGAGCGATTTTGATTTTGAAAAGCAGACACTGCGAATCAATAAAACATTTCATCGTTCAAAGGGCGATGATATTATTACAACACCAAAAACGGTAAAGAGTAATCGAATTATCACATTGCCACCATTTCTGTGCGATGAGATAAAGGATTATCTTGGAATGTTTTATGAGCTGGGTGATAATGAGAGATTATTCAGCTTTACGAAATCATTTCTTGGTCATATGATAATGTGCCGGTCAAGGTAAAGGCAGAGCAGTTCCAGTTCTCAAACGATGATTTGGATGCAGATATGGAACTTCATTCATTAGTGCTAAAGGAACTCAATGAGAAGATGTATGGAGCGGATTCGTTTGAGGATTATATGAGGATTGTGGATGCTACGGAGAAAAAGCAGTCGGGTGAGACGCGGAATGTTGAGTGTTATAGTAATGATAAGAGATGGAATCGGAGTAGATAAGTTGAATTATTGATGATTTGGACAGATATTTATTGACTTAAAATTGGCAAAAAATATCTGTCTTTTACATAAATTTACATAAATTCCATAGGTTGAAAAAATCAATTTTAGATTGAAAGAAAAATACTTTGATGATATAATAGAAATGGCATAGTAAATAGTTGTGATGTCACGAAAGGGATTAATAATGGCAATCAGATACAGCAAATTATGGAAACGTTTAATAGATGAAAATATGATGAAAGTTGACCTTAGAGACCAGGCAGGAATTACAACAAATGCGTTGGCAAAACTAGGGAAGAATGAACATGTAAGTACACAAGTCTTGGAAAAAGTGTGTAATGTATTGCATTGTGAGATACAAGACATTATGGAATTCGTTCCAGATGAGGAAAGGGAAGAAAAGTAATATGGCTAAGAAGAAAACAGTTGAAAAAGTATTGAACATAGATAGTATTTTATTTAATTGTAGAGATTACCTACGTGCGGCACGTAACTCCGGCTCATTCTTTGAAAAGAGAGATATGATGCTTACACTGGTGTTCTTGAGATTTATTGGAGAAAAGTATGAAGATGGTATTGAAAAGTTAATGCAAACACTGATAGAACAGGGATTAGACCCGGAAGATGAAAATATTAGAGCAGCCTTTTTTGATGATGCTACTTTCGCAGATGGAACATACAATTTACCACCAGAAGCAAGATGGTCGACAATCATTAATACGCCGGCTCCGGGATTAAATGTTGCACTTGATACTGCTTTGCAGAGGCTCGAGGAAGAAGATCCACAATTAAAAGGTTGTTTTGTTAAAGGAACATTTACGGCACGAAATCTTGCTGCCAATGATATAAAGAAAATTGTTGATGAAGTAAACAAAATCAGCCATAAGGCATTTGGCGAAGAGAAGGATCTTATTGGTCGTGTATACGAATACTTTCTTAAAGAATTTGCAGTAAATGCTACAAAAGAAGAAGGAGAGTTCTATACACCGCATGACGTGGTTCAATTGATTGCAACTATGATTGAGCCATATGATGGCACTTTATTTGACCCTTGCTGTGGTTCAGGAGGTATGTTTATTCAGAGTGCTGAACTTGTAAAGTCAAAGCAGGGAAACTTAAATGGCATCAATATTTATGGTCAGGAAAAAGAACCAGCGACATATCGCCTTGCAAAAATGAATCTTGCACTTCGCGGGATTAGTCATAATCTTGGTGATGAAGCTGATTCTTCATTTACTCATGACTTGCATAAGGGGCTGTATTTTAATTATATAATGGCAAATCCCCCATTTAACCTTAAAGGCTGGTATAACGATAATTTAAAAAATGATGCTCGTTGGAATGACTATCAAACACCACCTGAAAGTAATGCAAACTATGCTTGGATTTTACATATGCTTTCTCACCTAAAGAAAGCTGACGGAGTTGCCGGATTTCTTCTTGCTAATGGTGCGTTGAACGATAGTGACACTTTAGAAATTCGTAAAAAACTAATTCAGAATGATAAGGTGGAGGCTATTATTGTTCTTCCGAGAGAATTATTTATCACTACTGATATCAGTGTAACACTTTGGATACTGAATCAGAATAAAAAAGGCGGTAAATATCACGGTAGAAATCTCCGTAATCGTGAACATGAAATTCTTTTTATGGATTTACGTCAGTGGAGGGAAAACCCAGTTAAGGGTGAGAACAAAAAGAAGGTACGTTTAGTAACAGAGCAGATTGAAAGAGCAGCTGACATATACCATACATGGCAGAGCGAAGGTACTGACGGTACGAATTATGAAGTGCCTGAACTTTATCGTAGTGTGGGTATTGCTGAGATTGAAAGTAAAGGTTGGACTCTTACTCCGAGCAAATATATAGAATTTATTGATCATGATTTGGATATTGATTATGAAGAGGAAATGGCTCGTATTCAGGCGGAAATAAAAGATGTTATGGAGCAGGAAAAAAAATCCCAGCAGATGCTGGAAGATGCATTTAGGGGGATTGGCTATGGGATTGACTGAATATAAGCTTGGAGAATTAATAGAACTTGTATTAAAAACGAATTCAGAATTGAGATATGGTCCAGATGATGTAAGAGGCATGACCATTACTAAGGAAATAATACCTACGAAAGCAGATGTAACTGGAACGGATTTGTCAAAATTCTTAGTGGTAAGTCCTGGAGAATTCATTTACAACCCAAGAACACATGGCAAAAGAATTGGTTTTGGCTACAATAACACAGACGATACATTTATTATTAGTTGGAATAATATTGCATTTAAAGTAAAAGCATCTATGAAGGATGTTGTCTTAGCCGACTATTTATTTTTGCATTTTAAACGTGACGAATGGGATAGGGAAGCTTGTTTTCAGTCATGGGGAAGTTCAACAGAAGTTTTTTCTTGGGAAACTTTGTGTGATATGGAAGTTGACCTTCCACCGCTTTCAATTCAGCAAAAGTATGTAGACATCTACAATGCTATGCTTGCAAATCAGCAAAGTTATGAACGTGGATTGGAAGATTTGAAACTGGTTTGTGATGCGTATATTGACGACCTCAGAAAGAAACTATCACATAGAAAGTTGGGAAGTTATATTTCAATGTGTGAAAATAAAAATGATGACTTGGTATATGGAATCGATGCTGTACGAGGTATTTCGATTGAAAAGAAATTTATTGATACAAAGGCGAATATGGAGGGGGTATCTCTTAAACCATATGCAATAGTTAATCCTAATGAATTTGCATATGTAACTGTAACTTCAAGAAATGGAGAAAAAATTTCTCTTGCTCGTAACAATAGTAACGACGTTTACATCTGTTCTTCCTCTTATATAGTCTTTAAGGTTAATAATACAAGAGAATTATTGCCAGAATACCTATCAATGTTATTTGAACGTAGTGAGTTTAATCGTTATTCTCGTTTTAATTCATGGGGAAGTGCACGAGAAACATTTGATTGGGAAGAAATGTGTGACGTCAGAATTCCTGTTCCTGATATTGAAATACAACAGGATATCGTTAATATCTTTAAAGTATATAATACGCGTAAAGACATAAACGAAAAACTCAAAGCACAAATAAAAGATATCTGCCCGATTCTTATTAAGGGCTCTATTGAAGAGGCGAGAAAAACAAAGGAGGCGTAATCTATGGCAAGATTAAAAGAATACAATGGTCACTATTGTGAATCAGAATATGAGTATGCCTTCATTGGATTTTTGGAGGCTGAGGGCTGGATATATTCTTCTGGTAACAACATTTCTCGTGTAACCAAAAGAGATGTGATGATTGCTGATGATTTCAAGAAGTTCATAGCCGATACAAATCCAGATTTTACCGAAGATGAGGTGATTCAGATTTTTGATAATGTTCGCCTTGTCGGAAGCGAAAGTGACTTTGCTACTTTACATAAGGTATATGGCTGGATGGTCGATGGGGTTCAGTTTACACAACAAGATGGACTGGCGAGAATGATACAGCTCATTGATTATGAAAATTGGGACAAGAACATATTCCGTGTGGTAAACCAGTTCACAGTAGAATATACAAACAACGGTCAGAAAGAAAATCGTAGACCGGATGTGCTCTTATTTGTAAATGGTATGCCATTGTGCGTTATTGAATTGAAAAATCCTGCTGATGCAAATGCGACCATTTATGATGCGTGGGAGCAAATTAATATCCGCTATTGGAGAGATATTCCACATTTATTACATTACTGTCCTCTGGCTTGTATTTCTGATGGTGTTAAAACAAGACTTGGAACAGTTCGTACTCCTTATGAGCATTTTTATGCCTGGAGACGTGTGAATGACGGAGATACAATATCTACTCTTCCTTTTGCAGAAACAGAAACAATGATAAAGGGTGTTTATGCACCCGAACGATTCCTGGAGATTTTCAGAGATTATATTTATTTTCAAGATAGCATTTTTGATAGTGACGAAGTTGAAATTGTATGTCGTTATCCACAGTTCTTTGCTGCAAGATTACTCAAGCAAAGTATTATTAATTCTGTTGTTCAAAAAAGCGGTAAAGGTGGAACATATTTTGGTGCAACGGGATGCGGAAAAACTTATACAATGGCTTTTCTTGCCCGTCAGCTTGCACTTCGTTGTACAGATATACCGGAAATCGGGTCACCGACAATTATCCTGATTGTTGACCGAGATGAACTTCAAAAGCAGGGGGCAAAGTTTTTTACAAAGAGTAAGGAATTTTTGAACCTTGGTGAAGTTTCTGTTGTAAAAAACAGAGCACAGTTAAGACAGGAACTTGGTACAAGGCAAAGTGGTGGCTTTTACATTTGTACTATTCAGAAGTTCTGCGACCGGGAAGATGACAAAATCGGTCTTATTAATGAACGACAGAATATTATATGTTTCTCTGATGAAGCGCACAGAACCCAGCTTGAACATTCTAAGAAGATTCAGTTCAGCAAGGATGCTGATGAAAATATGAAAGCTATGGTTTCAAAACCGTACGCAAAGGTTTTGAAAGAAGCATTTCCACAGGCTACATTTGTTGGATTTACCGGTACTCCTATTGCAGAGACCTATCAGACTTTTGGTGATGAGATTGACCGATATACAATGGATCAGGCAGTTGCAGATGGTCTTACCGTTTCTATCAAATATCACCCTCGTATTGCAAAGGTTTTACTTGATAAGGTAAAAGTAAAAGAGATTGAAGATTACTATAAAAAATGTGCTGATGATGGTGCAACATATGAGGATATCGAAGCAAGTAAAAAAGCAATGAGTTCTATGGAAGTAATTCTTGGAGAACCTTCCCGATTAGAACGTCTTGCTACAGACATACATGATCATTATATTTCTTCCTGTGCAGGTGATCCGGACAGAATACAGAAAGCAATGGTTGTTTGTTCAAACAGAAAGATTGCATATGCGTTACTTCAGAAATTCAAGGATAAATATCCACAATGGTTTGAAGAAAAGAAATCACCTGATGGAGTTTCTGTAACCGAAGAAGAATTGAAAGAATTGAAGCCAATGCCATTTATCGCAATGGTGTCTAGTGTCGGTAGTAACGATGAAGAAGATATGTATAATTATTTGGGCGGTGTTAAGAATGATAAGCGTTCTGAAGAGCTTGACGCTGCTTTTAAACAGGAAAAATCAAACTTCCATATTGTTATTGTTGTAGATATGTGGATTACAGGCTTTGACGTTCCTTGTCTTACATACTTATATAATGACAAGCCTCTTAAGAAGCATTTGTTGATACAGACAATTAGTCGTGTAAACAGAAAATATCCTGGAAAAGAATTTGGTATGGTAATCGACTACATCGGCATTCGCGACAATATGCGTGAAGCAATGAAGGTTTATGGTGGAGATACTTCTGTTGCTCCTACATCTGATGATGTCGAACAGGCTACATCAGTGTTCAGAGAAGAATTAGAAATTTTAAAAACACTGTTTAATGATTTTGATTTATCACCTTTCCTAAATCCAGATTGTGATCCGATTGAACGTTACAGACTTCTTGCTAAAGCGGCTGAGTATGTATTTGCATCAACGCAGGAATTACAAACAGAAGGAAATAAGGGTTCTCAGAAGGTTTCATTTAAAACCTACTTCTTAAAAACAGTAAAACGAATGAGAACTGCTTTCGATATCTGCCAGCCTTCCGGTAACCTTGGTGAAGAAGAATCTGCACTTGCACAATGCTTTATGGCTATAGCTGGTTTTGTACGTAAAATGAGTGGAACAAGTGAAGTGGATACAGATACCATGAATCGTGCAGTTTCCAAAATGGTTGAAGAAGCATTGAAATACAATCAGGTGGAAAGTGTTCTTGAAAGTGGCGAGGAAGAAGATATCTTTTCACCAGAATACTTTGAAAAATTATCTGATGTCAAAATGCCAGCAACCAAGTTAGAACTTCTTATAAAAATGCTCCGTAAGCAGATTAAGGAATACGGAAAAGTGAATCAGTTAGCTGCAAAATCGTTCCAAGAAATGTTGGAAAAGACTATTGCGGAGTATCATGAAAGACGTAAACATCTTACAGCAGAAGAAGCCGGAGAAACACAGGAAAAGGCATCTGAGGATATTATTAGGATTGCCACGGAACAGGCTTTAGCAATTCTTCGTCAAATGAATGAAAACAGAGAAAGTTTTCGTAAAATCGGTTTAACCTTTGAAGAAAAAGCATTTTATGATATTTTGATTTCACTGCGTGACCAATATAACTTTGAGTACGGAACAGATAAAGAGGTAGACGGTGTTGTAGTCAATGATAAATGTAAAGCATTAGCTAAGAAGATAAAAGATATTATTGATACAAAATCCTCATTTGCTGATTGGCTCAATAATCAGAATGTCCGTAACCAATTAAAACTTGATATAAAAATATGCTTGGTGAAGAATGGTTATCCACCACAGTATAGTCCGGAAGTATTCAATAAAATTATGGAACAGGTGGAGAATTTTGAGGAGTATTCCGTAACAGAAGATGTAGGAAATGAAGCAGCTACTTCTGCAAAGATTTATCAATATGAGCCACAGTATAAGGTGATGAAGGTTGCGGAAGATTCGACACATTATGGTGATTCAAAAAAATATCAGTAGGGAGGTGCTGAAGATGAAGTACATTTTTTTCTATGATGAAACAGGGCATAGTAGAAAGATTAATTATGAAACTGTTACTGCGAATAATTACTATGATAATTTCATAACTGGAATTGTAGGGTGGAAAGCAGAAGAAGATGCATGTATTTCTGACAGATACCTTGCTTTTGAATCGAAGTATGATTACAGAAAAAAAGACGGAGAACTAAAGAGCCAGACTATGAAAACAAAGGATTTTAGGCTTGGATTTGCTTCTCTTAATAATCATACGATTGAGTTTTATGAAGACCTTGTATCATTATTTGATGAGAAAATAATTATTTATTTCTCTGTGTTCAGCAAAATAGAGTATGTTATTAGCCAGTTGTTTGTAAATTATCATAGTTCTATGTTTGTTGATGTTGATTACATGAAATACTCAATAATTAAGGCTATCAATGTATATCGACCACAAAATGTGATAGAAGCAATTTATAAAGAACCACAAATATTTGTTAAAGAACTACGGTCTTTTTTAGAAGATAGGATTATTAAAAATCAAGCGAGTACTACTTTGAAAGAGCATGAGAATCAAGCATTTGAGGAAATACTTATACTGCTTGAGGACACAGAGGTACCCGAAACATTAGATTGGTCCTATTTTGCACCTTTTGATGGATTTAATAAGTTGTTGACAGAGATGAATGTTAATGAATATCAGTTGATGATTGACCGAGAAGGGAAAGAATCGCATACATTGAGTTCTGCAATGGATGTAGGTCTTGAAAATGTTACCGAAGAAGATTCTAAGGATTATGTTGGAATCAGAATGGCTGATTTGCTTGTTGGATTAATATCTCGATTGATGCAATCATTGAAGATATCATTAACCGGAGAGTATAAAGATGGGAAAATTAAGAAGACTCTTTTGGATTCTGGTTGGTTTGCATTGAATCAAAGACAACTTGATTTGTATAAAAAATTATATTGGGTAATTTGTGAGAATAATGACTATTGGTACAAATCTTTTTCTGGAATTTATTCGGATGATTTGGTGGCTTTTGTAGCACTTCTTCAATTTATGAATCATTTTTCAGATGCAGATGAGATTCGTAATAGTAAGATAGAAATGCAATCAGAATATTATAATGCTTTTGTCTGCGAGAGTTTGAACGAACGTTATAAAATAATGAGAAACAAATTACCGATTGATCCTATATTAGAAGATGACAAAAATTATTTTTACAATCAAAGAGGTGCAAAGGTTTATAAGGATATTAATAAGCAACCCATGTTGCCATTACATAGTGGACAGAATGAGTTTTATGTTCTTTCAGTTGGATTTTCACAGAATGGGACCCCATTAGTAACAATCTCTGAAAATGATAAGTCGATATGTTATAGGTTGCCGAATGAGTACAGTGATTGGACTATGACTGTCGTAGGGGCTGCCAACATGGGTGAAAGATTATTTCCATCAAAAGTGTTATTTTCATTAGTTGGTGGAAGGTATTTGGTTGATATTTTATAGATTTTAGGCACTTCATAAATTTAAATATATAGTTTTGAAAAGTAGGTGAATGAATGGAAAAGATTTTTTCGTATAATGTAGATATAGACAAAACAGCATATATGAATTGGAGAACCATACAGCATCAACCCATTCATGATATGATGATTATTGCTGATGGATATATGAAGGCAGCGATAATGCTTGCGCAAGATTGTTTGCAGGATAATGGAGATAAAAAGGCGGATATTGTAGTTTTCCCAATGCTGTTTTCGGCAAACCATGCAATAGAGTTGTATCTAAAATCTATAAATTGGTCTTTGAATATGTTGTTGAACATGAAAGAGTCATTTTGTGGAGGTCACGATATCAGGCACATATGGAACACAGTAAAGAAACGTATGATAGGTTTTGAAACCGATAAAGAACAACGAAAACAATTTAAGGAAATGACCAAAGAGTTGGACGATTATATTTCAGAATTATATGATAAAATCGATAAAGATCATAATGCTAATGCAAAGATGAAAAATATGGATTTTTCACGTTACCCGTTTAATGCCGATGACGAATATCATTTTTATATCGAAAATTATGGAAATGAAGTTGTTGATTTAGAGATGTTTGTGGAGGTATTCAAAAAGATAGATTATAATTTAAACTGTATTGCTGGATATTATGAAGAAATGGCAACATATGTTCCAGATTATGATTGAGAGAAAGCGTCGTAATAAGTTAGGATACATAACTGTATAAAAGAGTGTTCACTATGTGAAGTAAGGATAGGAGGAAAGCATGAAAGTAATAGACGCTAACACATTTGTAAATAGTTTTAAAATTAAGCCGGATAAAAGTATGTCTTTCCTCTTGGGAGCGGGAGCATCTGTATCATCTAATATTCCATCAGGTGGGCAAATGGTATGGGATTTTAAAAGAACGTTGTATTGTACAGACAATAACATTCGGACAAGTTTGTATGGTGATTTGTCTAAGGAGAATGTACAGAAGGAGATACAATCATACTTTGACGGTCGAGGGGGATACCCGGAATTATGGTCGCCAGAAGAATATCCATTTTATTTTGAAAGGTGCTATCCATCAAGAAGTGATCGAGAGTATTATATTCGAAATAAAGTACGAGATATAAAACCGTCATTGGGATATTTATGTATGGGGGAATTGATAGTCAATGGAAAAATAGATTTAGTTTCAACGACTAATTTTGATGATTTAGTACAAGCTGGTGTTCACTCAATTAATCCAGGGTTTTCAATTAAAACAATATCATCTGCGGTTAGCAATAGTGTCGGATTTGCGTTGAATGAGGGATTTCCTAATATAATAAAGTTACATGGAGATTATTTATTTGATAAATTAAAAAACACAGAGTCAGAATTGCAAAAGCTAGAGGATAAAATTGCAGATATCTGGAAGACCTCTATAGAACAAAATGGATTAATAGTTATAGGATATGCTGGCAATGATAATTCTGTTATGTCTGTATTGGAAGAATTAATCAATGAAGGCGGTATAAAGAAAGGGGTATATTGGTGTAAACCAAGAGGCAGTAAACTTAGTATAAAAGCATGCAAGTTTATGGAGAACGCATGTAATGTTAATGAACAGTCAGCTGTGGTTGAAATTGATGGTTTTGATGACCTCATGTATAGTCTATATTTGGCTATGAATTTGGAAAATTCCAATATTGATGAATTATGGAAGGGGCATGATAAAAAACAAGAGATTTTATATGATGCGATAGGAAGGCATACAGCATCAGCAATTACTAATGCATTACCAGCAATACAGTTTCCAAGAAAATGTTATGTATTTAGTTCTAACATTACTACTTGGAAAGAATTACGGGCAATAACAAATAATTCTTGTGTTGCTATTTTACATAAAGGAAAAGTATGGGCATTGGGTAGCAAAAACGGAATTTTAGAGGCTTTTGCAGATAAAAACATTAGTGATATTGAGGAAATGGATATTCCAATATATATGATAAAATTGGAACATTCGGATATTATTGGTATGTTTTATGAGATTATAGAAAATAATTTGTTAAGCAAAGGCTTGTCTTCATTTGGAAAAAATAAGTACTTTGATAGAAATAGCAGGCGAATAAGAAACGGTTATTTTGTTTATGATGCAATTAAAATAGCGCTATCATTTGTTGAAGATAATATAGTTATGAATTTATTGCCTACAGTACATGTATTAAAAAGTGATGGTTCTCAATTAGATAGATTTGCTTATCAGAATATTGTAAACAATGAAATGTCAACGCTGTATAATAAGCAGATGAATGAAAAGGTAGAAATATGGGTACAGAAATTATCAAAGAACAGGAAATTAATCTTTGAATTAGGAAATGCTATATTGGAGTTTAGTACACAACGAATTCGATTTGCAGGAACAGGCAGCATTGATAAATGTTATCAAGCAAAGGAAACTGAACTTGCTTTTGACTATGAAAATGAAAGTTGCATTGCAGTCAATCAATTAAAAGGATTAATTAATTATGGACCATTAGAATCATATGCTAATCGAAGTGTACGATTAGCAGTGCTGTCGCCTAGAGAATGCGCAGCAGATATATGGAGGCACTTAAATGAACTAAATAAGCACCATGCAACAACTTTAAAGCAGGATAAGGCATTTTTACCAGAATATATAGGATTTCAAGATGTTTTTAGATGTGGATTGAATATTCCAAATGGAAATGATACCAAAAGATTTAAGGGTTATTCTTTAAGCGGTGCTTTAAAGGCATCTGCTGAAGAGTTCTTTAATGGGATTTGTCGATATATTGATGTGATGGAAAGGGAAAAGCATGAATTTGATGTTTTGGTAATCTATATTCCGAATCAGTTAAGTAAAATGCGAGAACTGAAAAATGAAAATGTTTATTTTGATTTACATGACTCACTAAAAATATATTGTGCGGGTAAAGGTATTGTTACACAGATAATAGAAGAAAGATCAGTTCATACTAATAGTGATATGGCAAAGATTATGTGGGGGCTTTCCACGGCTATATATGCAAAAGCTGTTGGAAAATTATGGAAACCAAAGATGACAAGATATGACACGGCGTATATTGGATTAAGTTATGTACAATCAATAAAGAATAATGAAAAAATATCAATTGGTTGTAGTCAGTTGTTTGACTCAGAAGGAAATGGCATGGAATTGTACTTACGTCCGTTAAAAGATCCACAGATTATACAGAAAAATCCGTATATGAGAAGTGGAGATGCTTGCCGCCTTATGAACAATTTGAAAAGAATTTATGACGAATCGGTTCCTTTGCATAAACTAAATCGAATTGTAATACATAAGACAACACATTTCACAAAGGAAGAAATGGAAGGAATAACAAAAGGACTTGCAGGTGTGGATAATATCGAGCTGCTGCAAATTCAAGAATTTTCTGCGTGGAGGGCTATAAGATTTCAGAATGATGTTGCAACACCATTTCCGATTCAAAGAGGAACGGTTATTCCACTTGATAAAGATACATTTTTAATCTGGACACATGGAAGTGTTCAGCATGATGAATTGGCTGGAAAAAATTTGAATTATTACAAAAATGGTAGAGGAATACCTGCACCATTATTGGTAAAAAGATTTATGGGAAAATCATCGGCTCTGGAATTAGTCAATGAAATTCTAATGCTTACTAAAATGAATTGGAATAGTGGGGACGGATTATACAAAATATTGCCTGTAACGCTGGATTTTGCTAAGGCATTGTCCCGTGTTGCTAAGCAAGACTTAGTGGTCTATGATAGACCGTATAATTTTAGATATTTTATGTAGGGATTATCAATAATCAAGAATGAAATCTGTTTAAAGGAGTGGCATCGAATGATTGATATATATACAGAAAAAAAAGAGTCAAAAGATTGGATTCTTCAAAATGACTTGTATTTCAATTTGAATACAAGTAATGAAGAAATGTCTGAAAATGAAATAAACCTCATTCGGCAAGTGGATGAGGCAAAACTGACACCAGATAAGCACATTGAAACAAAATATGGATTGGGCACAATACGTAATTTATCATCTGGATGTAAGACATTACTCAATATTGTAAAGCATCCTGATAAGGTGGTGTGCGTAGAGGAATGTGGTCCAAATGTATTAAAATATATATTTGCGATGGATGATATAAAGATATATATGTCACGCCCTACACTTGCAGAGATTCCGGATGATGTAGAAATTAGGTTTAATGATAAAGATATAGTAACCGGTAATTCAGGATACAATGCTTGGTGGAGTAAAGAGTATGAAAGGAGAGAAGCAGATGATCTATAAGAATATTACATTTAAAGCAGATCCATTTTCATACGATTTGATGTTTGATGACAGAATAACTCTCGTTGGTGGAGATAGTGGCACAGGTAAAACTGTTCTGTATGAAATGTTAGAAGATTTAAGACTAACCGACCAATATAAAGCAATTAAACTGTTCAATTACAAATCAGATAATCTTTTAGAGGCAGTTAAACAGTGTAAGGACAATTTTATCGTGATTGATAATGCGGATATTTTGATTGACGATGATATCAGGAGATTCATCAATTTTGAGTTTTCCAATCAGTATATGCTTTTCTTAAGAAATTGTGATGGGCTCAATGTATCGGATAAGAGCTTTAAAGTGTTGATACTTGAAGATAACAGGATAACACTGGAAGAGGAGTTGTGATATGAAATATTTATGGACAGAAGATACAGGTGCAGGACTTCATTTCTGGCAATTGATTAACCAACTTTTCTTTGATAATGAACTCGCAATCGAAAGTAAAGAAAGCAATCAAGGCATATTGGATGTATTATCAGATTTAGAAATTAAAGCGGATGACAAGTATTATATTTCATTTGATTATGTGGTTGATAATCAGGATATTCGAAATAAGTATCGTATGCTGAAATCAATAGCAGAAAAGTCAGAAGGGAAGATTATAATTCTCGATATGATTTGTTTTGAGTATCTAATTCTTGCATTTGACAAGCTGGTTACTTGGACGGGCACCGGTAAGGCAGATAAAATCAAGATTCGTGAAGATGTTTTGTCGGCAATTGAGGATCATAGAATAAATTTGTCAAAGATTGATGACGAGAAGACTTTACAGTATTTGGCTAGTTTTAAGAGATATTCTACAGAGCGAGTGATGAAATCACTGGTAGGCGAATTTACACAAAACGAGAAGTGGTCTGTTAAAGGTCCACTTATGGGTGAATGTTGGTATAAAGATTGCTGCGTATCTGAACATCCGGATAGTCTTAGGTGTGGAAAGCCAGAAGTTAAAGGTGGAAGTGAGAAGATGCGGATGTTGATGCAGTCGGAAACAGTCAGAAAGGTACTGCAAGTAGTAAATTAGGTATTATATAAGTGAAAAGGAGGAGGCATTATGGAAAATGTAGGGTTAACATGGTATAAATGCGATTTTCATTTACATACAATGACTAGCAGTTGCTATCAGAATAAAGATAATGACACAGTTAATGATTGGATTACGGAAGTAAAAATAAAGGATTAAATTGCATTGCAGTTACAGACCATAATGATTATAGAGAAATTGATGAAATAAAAAAGCTTGGAGAGGAAAATAATATAGTTGTATTTCCTGGTGTTGAATTATCTTGTGACACAAGTAAAATTCATATTTTGGTATTATTTGATATAGACTGTGATGGTAATACTGTACAAGAATTTTTAAATCAGTTAAAGATATTTAAATCAAATCTTGGGGACAGTGGACATACAGCAGACGGAGATATTTTTCATGCATGTGAAACTGCTCAATCAATGGGCGCATTAGTAATTCCTGCACATATAGATGAATTTAGTGGACTCTCAGATATGAGTCATGATAATATATGTAAGCTTTTAGATAGAAAATATATTAATGCTGTTCAAGTGGTCAATAATGATATTTGGGATAATTACGCTAATGAAGGAATTGCTATGATTTCAAAAAAATTAACTGAAAAGTATGGAAAACCAATATCAGAGGAACAAGCAAAGAAATGGCGTAAAGTATATGAAATGGCAAAAAATATAGATGCCCCTATGTTAAGATTTTCAGATAATCCATTTTCGGATAAATCGTCAAAATATGGATTGTGGGGAATAGGAAAATCGTATACATGGTTAAAAATGTCCCAGACTCCTAACTTGGAAAGTGTAAGACAAGCCTTAATTTCATATGATATGAGAGTTAGGAAAGATGTAGAGTGTTCTAAATATACCGGATAAGCAGCCAGATATGATTATCAGAAAAATACAAATTTCTGATTGTATTTTGAATGAAAAAGAAGATATAAAAATTTTCTTTAATCCGCAAATGAATACAATTATTGGAGGTAGAGGAAGTGGAAAATCTTCAATAATTAGAACTATTGCTGGAGCGATGAATTCATTCTCTGGCGAAAATTTAAACGTTATATCAGAAGAACAGAAAAATTTTTATAAAGAAAATGGTAAGTCAAAGAGTAGTGGAATAAGAAAGGGAATATTCAAAAGAACATCTCAAGTTTCAGTATTTATTGAACGCTTGAGTGATTTATATAAAATAGAAGTCACCGATATTAAGGGAATGGAGAATCAGACTAGAAAATTATTTAAGTATATTGATGGAGAGTGGAATGTCATAGAGGATGAGCATTTTCTGGATTTATTTAAAGCACAAATATTTACGCAAAAGCAGATTTATGAACTTGCAATGGATTCAAATTCTTTAATGGCAATTATTGATGCAGATATAAAAGAATTACCACAATGTTTATCTGAGAAGGATGCTGCATTAAATAATTTAGTATCAAAGGCATTGGAGATTAGCAATAGTAAACGAATAATTCTTGATAAGCCAAGATTAGAAACAGAATTATTAGATATTGAGAGCCAAATTTCTAAATATGAAAAAAGTGGTATTTCTGACACACTTAAGGAAAAACAATTATTTGATGATCAGGAAAAAGCTCTTTTATCTTATATTGACAGAAAAAAGAATAAAATAGATGAAATAAAGAAATATTTGGATGAAGTAGTTATAGCATATGATGATGTGACAGATTCTGAAATAAAGTCGCTATTGGAAGAAGATTTGAACGAGTTTAAGTTAGATATTAATCGTTTGAATCAATTATGCAATGAAATGTTATCGAAAAATGACAAGTTATTTGAAAAAGTTGATAATACTGAATGGAAAAAGAAAAGAATAGCAATTCAAAATAAGTATGTATCTGTTATGCAAAATCTACAAGATAATGGATTGGATACTGTTAAGCTCGATACTCTTATGGAGCAGAGAAATAATAAGAAAGAAGAAATTGATAGGATTCTAATCAAGGAAAAGGAATTATGTAAACTAGAAGCGGAATATGAATCATTAGAAAGTGTGTATAGAAATAAAGTTGATATGATATATAAACTAAGAAATGATTTTATTCAAGAAGTTATTGGTAATGATAAGAATGTTAAATTCCAGTTAGCTAAGAATAGGAACAGAAATTCATTTATTAACACTTTGAAAGCTATTATGCAAAAGGAAATTATATCTGTAGATGATGATATTTATGAACTAGCGGATTTATATTTTAAAAAAGAAGATGGAATTGAAAAGTATAAAAAATGCTCATATCTATTAGAAACAAAGAAGATCAGAAATCATTAAGTAAAAAGACAAGAGATATTATAACAAGTATAGCAGAAGACTCGTTTGCAAGAATGATTGCGTTTATACCAGATGACGATTTGATTGTATCTTATAGACCAGAAAAGGCAAAAAAATTTATTCCTTTATCAAATGCATCAGCGGGACAAAAAACAACTACGATTTTGACATTTTTGCTTGCTTATGGAAATCAACCGTTATTGTTGGATCAGCCAGAGGATGATTTGGATAATAGATTAGTATATGACTTAATAGTTGCTAGACTTAAGGTTGCAAAATCGAAGAGACAAATTATTGTTGTTACACATAATGCTAATATACCAGTGAATGGAGACTCTGAATATATTATTTCGATGGACTCTGAAACAGATATTATTCAAGTTAATCAAACAGGAACAATGGATGATGAAAGTATAAGACAAGAGATTTGTGATGTTATGGAAGGTACAAAAGATGCATTTGAAATGAGAGCAAAAAAATATCATTTCAATATCAAGGAATAATTGAATATTGCATATACGCAAGTTTAATATTATAATATCCTTGTGGCAACAGTTTGGCAACGTCCATTCAGTAGGTCAAAATAAATAATGTAATTGATATAGAAATATGTCCCATATTCGACTAAAACTTAACTAAAATAAGTTAAGTGTAACCTGGGACATAATGAATTTGAATAAAATATATGAGCCAAGAAATGCCTATTTTACGGGCTTTCTTGGCTCTTTTTATGCCTAGTAACAAGAAAATGGTAGAATATTTTTGTCAGATTTTCCTTCAAACATTCGTTATATTTTATGAAAGACAAAAACAGGGAGGTGAGAAACCTTGGAAAAGAATGGATTTAAAATCCTGCTGGAAACCATGTATGAGTTGTATGAGCAGGGAATGTATCGGGTTGCCTATGGGATTCTTCACAACAAGGAACAGGCAGAGGATGCGGTGCAGGATAGTTTTGAGAAACTTTTGAAATATTTACCGAAAATTGATGCTCCCGATAGTCCAAAAACACAAAAACTTGTTTTGAAAATAGTTCGAAACACAGCAATTGATCAGTATCGCAGGAACAATAAACAGAATGAATGGCTGTCTGAACAGGGGAAATGTGGAGAAGAGACAAGTACATTTATAAAATCCGTAGAGGACAGAGAGTTCCTTCAGCGATTATTGCAAGCGGTTCCAACTGAGTATAGGGAAATCATTAAATTGCGATGCTATTATGGATTTTCAGCAAAAGAGACAGGTAATATTTTAGGAATTAGTGAAGGAAATGTAAACAAAAGATTGGAGAGGGCACGAAAACTGATTGCTGACCGATTAGAATGGGAGGAGGAATTTGACAATGAAACAGGAAAAAAAGTTAGATCAGATAATGGAAAAACTGGGACAAGAAATAGAAGAAGAGCAGTTTTGGAAAGAAGAACAAATACATGATTTTTCAAAAGATTATCAAAATAAAAAACAAAGATTATTGTCCTTGGCAGAAACAAATAGAGAGAAAAAAGTAATGTTTCATAACTGTGTGATTAGAAGAATTCTTCAAGCAGCAGCGGCAGTAATAATTGTAGTAGGAATTTCTTTTACCGTTTATGCAATGACGAAAAATGGAGAGGCAATTCAGGTAGAAATCGAAGAGGGAGCACAAACAATTTTTGTGGAAGTAGAGAGAAAGAAGGAATGTGCTGATGTAATTGCTGTTCCTGAGTATTTACCGGAAGGTTATGAAGTCTGGGATGAGGAAAAAGAAAAATATTCTCTTGGAAAATATTCTTTTGGAGGAGTTTGGGGAGCAAATGGTATTACAATTTTGGTAGATGAATGGATGGAAAAAGAGCAATTTCCATATAAAACTTGTGAAATCTGGCAGACTGGAAATGTAAAAAAACTGCTGATTGATAGAGGAGAAGAATCAGGATATCGATGGGGTCTGCTTCAGTTTTATGAAAAAGAAGGGTATGTAGTGCAGATGTTTGCAGCTTCCTTTATTCCCAAAGAAGAAGTATTGGAAATAGGAAAGCAAATAAAAATTTATGAAAAAGATGATTTTTATGAAAGAGAAAAAGAGAAATCTATAAATAAAAAAGTTACTCTGGGAGAAAAAATAGAGTATCCGAATTATGCAAAAGGATGCAGTCTTCAGGTGACAGACATTGTATTTTCCGAGGTGGAAGATGAGGTACATAAGATAGATGGTCCGGTAAAGAAGATGGAAGTTACAGTGAAATTACAAAACACCACAGATAAGTTGTGGGAAGAACTTCCGGTATATCCGGTGTTTTACAGCCCACTTATGGAAAATGAACCGCCATACGACCTTAAAGGAGGAGTTTCTGACAGCAAGTATAATGGAAAGTATTATGTAAGATTAGAACCACATTCAGAAAAAGAAGTGTATTTTACATTTATTGTTGCGGAAGAAGGATTGGAAGAAGGATATCTTGAATTTTTTGGAAAGGATAATTTAAAGCTTTTTGAATAGCAATTTTATTTGGTAGTTGATTTTTTGATACATGATATTATGAAGGGTCTTCTATGATAAAATATTTTATCATAAGGAGACCTTTTGTTATGGTAAGAGGAAAGAAATCTGGATACAGAGTACAAATGATAGAAGAAAAACGTAACATTATTCCCTAGCTCCTTCTTTTGATAAATATCCAGATATCGTGCATTAACAGTATTAATAGAAACATAATGGAATGTAAATTGTCATGAGTTCAATATAGAGCCTTAAAATTTCAGAATATCATTTCTGTATATTAGAAATCTATAGAACTATTTCCTGAAATAAAAGGATAAATATCATAAAAAATGCGAATAGTTTTTTCTTTTCCAAAAGAATATACTGATGAAAAAACAAGAGAGGTAAAATGGGATGGATAAAGATTATATATGGGAAGCAGAGTATGGAAGAAGAAATCATTTACGGGAAATATTAAAAGAACTTGTAAGAAAGCAACAAGCAGAAGCATTACAGATGGTAGCATTATGTGTAAATAATATACCGTATAATTTAGAACTGTATATAGTAGTTAGTTATGATAGACCTCAAAAAGAAGATATAGAAGAAATGCAGGAATTGTTTGAAGGGGGAGGGCTATTGTATCGACAGGATTTAACAATGATAGAACTTTTAAAAGAAATGGGAAATAGACGATTTGATAGCTATACAGTTTTAGATGAAGCATCTGTTGATGTAATATTTGATGGTGCATTTGCTTTCGCAGAAATCGGGGATTTGGAAAAGAAAGGTTATATTATGAAGCCATTGGGAAAACAAAGCCCGGTTTTTATTAGTCACAGTTCTAAAGATAAAAATGAAGTAGAAAAACTACTTCCTTATTTGAACGGCTCGGGGTTACCGGTATGGTTTGATAAATATAGTATTCATATAGGCGAGTCGATTGTAGAAGGTGTACAAAATGGGATAGAAAGTGCAGAAAGTGTGATTTTTTGGATTACAAGAAACTTTTTATTGTCTAAATGGTGCAAGTATGAAATGAGAAGCTTTGTTAGAAAATTAATTGAAGATGAGATACTTATTATTAGTATTTTGGATGAAGATATTGCAATATCGGATTTACCATTGTTTATGCAGGACGTAAAAGCTTTATATAGAAAAGAAAAAAATTACGAGGAGTTAGCAAAAGAAATTTTACCGGTTATGAAGCAATATGTTACCAGTAGAATAAATAAACGTGAGGGTATGGTATGAAATTAGATATATGTGAAATCAAGAAGATGTTAAAAACAATGTGTGAAGTTACCGTCTATTCAGAAAGAAATCAAATATATTTGAAAAAACATTTTAGAGAACAATTGGGAAGCAATATAGAAATATCAATTAATAGGAAAAACAAGAAAGAAATGATTATTAAAGAAACAGGAGAGGGGAGGTGTAAAACTAATTATTATTCAAAAGAGATCGTAGAAGAACTTTCAAATGCAGTGAATAAAACAGGAAATTTGCAGTTTGTATTTTTGTATGATTTAAAGGAAGAGATATGGAGAGGTGTGTTAATTCCTAATTTTGAAGAATCCTATTTATGGAATGAGTTGAAAAATCAAGCTCAAGAAAGTAATGAATATGAACAGTTTTATGAAGAGAAGAAACTGATTGTAACAATTATGAAACGTCGATATTGGTCTATAATAGAATATGAAGAAGTAGAATTTTTATATAGTGTGGCTTGCAGGATAACACAAATGGTATATCCCCATGAAAACAAAGATGGATGGAACTATTTAATTGCATGTTTACTAGGGTTGATGAGAGAAACCTTAAGTACACAAAGGAAAATAAAAAAAGTAGAATCCCAACTTTCATTAAATACATTTGTGAGTAGGAATACACGTTGTGAATATCAAGAATTTTTTGGTTCGACAGATACAGTTGATGAAAATATAATTGTAGAAGAATTTAAAAGCCAATTAACTTTATTTGAAAAATTAATTTTAAATTGGAAAACAAGGAACATAGATTTAGAGAATAATATTAGCATAGGATATTATTTTAAAGAACGTTTACTTCAATCACTGGAAAATATGAAAGAGAAAGCATACAGGTATTTCGGGAAAGATTATGTAAGGAGTTTTTTTGAAACAAGAATGGTATAGTAACAATTACCCGCAAGTCTCAGAAATGGAGATTTGCGGGTTTAAAATTTATTTCATATTTTTATAAAGTTCTTTCCCATAAGTATCTAACAAATGGATTGTTTTTTCCATGTCTTCTTTTTCTGTTTCAGGATGAAGAGCGCAGATGCGAAGGACTGTTTTTCCATGAAGGACGGTAGTAAACACAGCAGCATATCCGCTTTCCAATATTTTTTCGGAAATTTGTTCATTTAAAAGATCGGTTTGCTCGTTGGATAACCCTTTTGGGGCATAGCGGAAATTTATCATAGCGAGTTGTGCTGGAGATATAATTTCCCAATCAGGAAGCTCTTTTAAAATATCTTCTGCCCAATATGCAAGCTGAAAACCGTGTTCAATAGCGCTGCCGATTAAATCTGTTCCTAAAATCTGTAAGGTGAGCCACAGTTTTAATCCTCTGGCAGGTCTGGTGAGTTCCATACCGATATCCCATGTATTAATATGTTCTCTGTCTCCCTGCACATCTTTTAAATATTCTGGATTTACGTGAAAACTGTGGAACAAATGTTGAATATCTTTTACCAAAACCATAGCACATCCATAAGTTTGAAATAGCCATTTATGGGCATCCCAGCTTAAACTGTCAGCCAATTCTGTTCCGTCTAAAAGGTGGCGATATTTAGGACTTAATAGGACAGAAGCGCCGTAAGCGCCATCAATATGAAACCAAAGGTTGTGTTTCCGGCAGATAGCTGCGATAGCTTTGAATGGATCAATACTTCCGGTATTTGTAGTTCCGGCAGTTCCGATAACTACAAATGGGATAAGTCCGGCTTTTTTGTCATCTAAAATCGTTTGTTCCAAAATTTCTGTATTGATTTTAAAATCCGGTGTAGTAGGAATTTTGCGAATTCTTTTGTTGGGAATACCGATAATGCGAAGACCTTTTGCAACAGAGCTGTGTGTTTGGTCGGAAATATATGCAACACCCAGATGTAAGGTTTCATCTGTAAGCTTGTTGTCTCGAGCAGCTGTAAGTGCTGTGATATTTGCCATGGAACCTCCGCTTACAAAAACACCTCCGGATTTTTCACCAAATCCTGCCTGAGTGCAGAGCCATTTTAACACTTCCTGCTCAATACAGTTTACCATGGGAGCCAGTTTGCTCCCACCTGCATGGATATTATAGGCAGATGTCATAATATCACCAAGCCAAGAAATAGAAGAAGCAGGACCAGGTACAAAGCCAAAGAAACGTGGATGATTGGAGTCTCCTCGATACTGGTATACTTCGTTCATCATTTTCTGAACTACCTCATTGGCAGGACGCCCGTCTTTGGGAATTCCCAACTGTTTTATTTTTTCAGCTTGTCCATCCGGTGCATTCCAGATGACCTGCTGTGTATGAATATCATGCTTTTCCAAACAAAAATCATGAACAAAATTTTTGATTTCTTTTTCTAACTGAGCGCTGTTTAAAATATTTTCACTGTTTATCATAATGTTATTAACTCCTAAAATTCATTGTTATCTTGACGCCTTTAATATAGTAGTTTACACTAAAATTATCTATTTGTTAAATTGATAAATTTTATAATATATATGAAAAAAAGTAATAAGAGGAAGATATGGAAATTAGAAATATCGCTACTTTTTTAAAGGTAGCAGGGACACAAAATTTTTCGAAAGCAGCAGAGCAGTTGGGCTATTCACAATCAGCAGTTACGGTACAGATACAGCAGTTGGAAAAGGAATTAGATACACAGCTTTTTGAAAGAATAGGGAAAAGAGTTTATTTAACAGAGAAAGGGCAGGAATTTGTTGTTTATGCAAACGAAATTATGAGGGTGACGAATCGTGCCCTTGATTTTTCGAAGAAAAATAGTGTACCGAAGGGGACGTTGAGAATAGGGGGTGTAGAGTCGATTTGTACGGCATTGCTACCTGATTTAATACTAAAGCTTCATAAGCTTTGTCCTGAGATTGAAATTGTAATTAAATCCGGAAAAACCGCAGATTTACTTGATATGGCCAAGGGAAATGATTTGGATTTGATTTTTACTTTGGACCAGAAAATTTGTAATCCGGAGTGGCCTTGTGCAATGCAAAGAACAGAAGAAATTATTTTTGTTACATTGGGAAAAGAAAGACAGGAAAAGAGAAAAATACAGATACAAGAATTGGTACAGGAACCTTTTCTTCTTACAGAGAGGGGAGCAGCCTATCATTATGAATTAGAGCGACTTTTATCAGAACGTGATTTAAGAATTTCACCTGTGTTGGAGATTGGGAATACAGAGACAATTATCAATTTATTGAAAAGGGGAATGGGTGTTTCTTTTTTGCCGGAATTTACGGTGAGAAAGGAATTAAAAAGAGGAAAACTCAGGCAGCTTGATACAGATTTACCCGGTGTAAAAATGTACAGCCAATTATTGCACTATAAAAATAAGTGGATTACACCTCAGATGCAAGTGTTTATAGACATGGTAAAAGGAGAGCAGACTCATTAAATATTGAGCGCTCTCCTTTTGGGATTATGTGCGGGCAAGCCCATCCACACTCAGCACTACGCCTGTAATATAGGAAGCCTCATCAGAAGCTAGAAATACAAAAGCATTAGCAATGTCCTCCGGTTGTCCCAGACGGCGTAAAGGAATTTGAGCAATCATCGGTTCGATGACTTCCTTTGGAACTGCCTTCATCATGTCTGTTTCTGTAATTCCGGGGGCTACTGCATTTACACGAATCCCTTTTGGCCCCAGTTCTCGTGCAAGAGATACCGTAAGACCATTTACCGCAAATTTGGAAGTAGGATAGGCAATACCGCTTGGCTGTCCGTAAATACTTACCATAGAAGAGGTACTTAAAATAACACCTTTCTTGCGTGCTACCATACATTCAGATGCTGCTTTGGTAGCATTGAATACGCCTTTTACATTTAAGTCCATAACTTTATCAAACATTTCTTCTGTATAATCAGTAAAAAGTGTGCTTTCCGAAACTCCGGCATTGTTGACAAGAATGTCTACACATCCGTATTGTGAAGTGACGCTTTTAAATTCGGCTCTTACAGCTTTTAAATCACTTAAATCAGGGCTAATTCCTACTACTGTGGAGTCAGGGTATTTTTCTTTTAACTGTGCAACTGCTTTTTGGGCAGACTGCATAGAACTGGCAGTTAAGATTACAGTTGCGCCTTCTCTTAAAAATGCATCGGCAGTGGCATATCCAATACCTCTGCTTCCTCCGGTTATAATTGCTACTTTATCTTTTAATCTCATAAATATTCACCTCGTAAAATTGATATGTTTAGTATACGCATTTAACAGAAGAATATCTGTGACCAAATCACAAAAGGAAAAAACAAATACTTGCACAGGATATTTGAGAATGGTATGATAGGAAGAAATAAACAGGAGGTAGAAGATGGGCTGTTTAGGGAACTTGTTATGGTTTATTTTTGGAGGCTGCATTTCCGGTCTTAGCTGGTGTCTGGCAGGATGTCTGTGGTGTATTACGATTATCGGAATTCCTGTGGGACTGCAGTGCTTTAAGTTTGCATCTTTAAGCTTTTTTCCTTTTGGAAAAGAAGTTTCTTATGGCGGAGGGGCAGGCTCTTTGATTTTAAATATTATCTGGCTGGTGGTATCAGGACTGCCACTTGCGCTGGAACATTTGGTTTTTGGGGTGGCTTTATGTATTACTGTGATAGGCATTCCTTTTGGTTTGCAGCAGTTTAAGCTTGCAAAGCTGGCGCTTATGCCTTTTGGCGCAGAAATTGTATAAGAAAAGAAAGGATTATGAAAAATGAGTGAACAAATGCAGAAAACAATGGACAAATTTTTAGAAGAATTAAGAGGAAAAGCAAAAGACTATCCAGAACTGATGGATTTATTTGTAACCTGCTATACAAACACATTGGATACCACAGTAAAGAGAATGGAAAACAACACCACACATGTAATTACAGGTGATATTCCGGCTATGTGGCTGAGAGACTCCGCTGCGCAGCTTCGTCCATATATCTTCCTTGCAAAGGAAGATGAGGAAATTCGTGAGTTAATTGCAGGACTTGTGAGAAGACAGTTTATGTATATCAATATTGATGAGTATGCAAATGCTTTCAACCATTCTGCAAGCGGTGACTGCTGGGAAAAGGATGATCCAAATCAGAGCCCATGGGTATGGGAAAGAAAGTTTGAGATTGACTCTTTATGCTATCCAATTCAGTTGGCATATTTATTATGGAAAAATGCAGATTGTGTAACACAGTTTAATGAAGATTTCCAGAAAGGTGTAGAAAAAATTCTGGAAGTATTCCACACAGAGCAGTATCATGAAGAAAAATCTTCTTATCGTTTTAACAGAAACAATGGATATTATCGTGATACACTTTCCAGAGATGGTAAGGGAGCATTAGTAAAATCAGGAACAGGTTTAATCTGGTCCGGTTTCCGTCCAAGTGATGATGCTTGTACTTATGGATATTTAATTCCTTCCAATATGTTTGCAGTAGTTGTTTTAGGATATCTGGAAGAAATTGAAACAGAGATTTATCATAATCAGGAGCTTGCCAAGGCAGCAAAAGAATTAAAAGATGAGGTTTATCAGGCGATTGAAACAATCGGTAAGACTTTCACAGAAGAATTCGGTATGGTATATGCCTATGAAACAGATGGTTTTGGTATGTACAACCTAATGGACGATGCCAATGTACCAAGTCTTCTTTCCATGGATTATTTGGGATATCCTTCTGATAGGGAAATTGCAGGAAATACAAGAAGACTGCTCCTTAGCGAAGCTAATCCATTCTATTTCAAGGGAGAAAAGGCAGCAGGAATTGGAAGCCCTCATACACCTTCCAACTATGTTTGGCATATTGCTATGGCAATTCAGGGACTTACAGAAACTGAACAGGAAAAGAAAATGGAAATTTTAAAAACAATGGCTGCTACAACCGGCGGCAAAGGTGTTATGCACGAAGGATTTTGTTGTGAAGACGATACTCGCTTTACAAGAGAATGGTTTTCATGGGCAAATGCCATGTATGCAGAATTGTTCTTAGACTGCATGGGATATCGTTTAGAAAAATAAAGAAAAATTTTTAGAATAGAGAAGAACTTTTGAAAGGGGAGGCTGTTTTATACAGCCTCCTTTTTATGCTGTTTTAATACCATTTTAATACCTCGCTTCTGTATTATAACACGAATTTAAAATTACCTATGCTACACTAGGTTCTGCCATAAAGGAAGAAAGAGAGATGAAGAATATGGATTTATTGATGATTTTAATTTTGGCAATATGTTTTGGCAGTATGAAGCTTTTGGCTGACTGGTGTGAAAAACAGGTAGGAATTACCGTTTCTAAGGAGGAGCGCAAATGATTTTATTAGGTATGATTATTTTATTGCTTGCCGGATATTTGTTTTATGCTTTGATTTATCCGGAGAAACTGTAAGACATAAAGGAAGCTTGGAGGAGAAAAGGAATGTTACAGATTGTACTTACACTTGCAATATTCATGATACTGGTAATTCCAATGGGAACTTATATGTATCATATTGCTACAAAACAAAAGACCTTCGCCGATAAGATTTTTAATCCGCTAGACAATACCATTTACAAAATTTGTCATATCGGCAGAGAGGGAATGAACTGGAAACAGTATGCGCTGCATTTATTAACAACAAATGCGGTTATGGTATTTATCGGATATCTGGTATTAAGACTGCAAGGAATTTTATTTGCAAACCCTAATGGGATTGAAGCAATGGAGCCAACGCTTTCCTTTAATACCATTATCAGTTTTATGACAAATACAAACCTGCAGCATTATTCCGGTGAGTCAGGACTTTCCTATTTAAGCCAGATGCTGGTTATTATCTTTATGATGTTTGTATCAGCAGCAAGCGGATATGCAGCATGTATGGCGTTTTGCAGAGGACTGGCAGGAAAACAAAAAGATGTGGGTAACTTCTATGAAGACATGGTAAGAATTACCACACGTATTTTAATCCCTGTATCTTTTATCGCAGGCTTGTTACTTATATGGCAGGGCGTTCCGCAGACACTGGAAGCAAATCAGACAGTACAGACCATTGAAGGACAGTTTCAGGATTTGGCAATGGGACCGGTAGCTTCCTTGGAAAGCATTAAGCATCTGGGAACAAACGGCGGTGGATTTTTCGGTGCAAACTCTACAACACCATTTGAAAATCCAACCATTATTTCTAATTTGATAGAATTATTTTCCATGATGATTTTGCCGGGAGCATGTGTGATTACCTTTGGAAAAATGACAATGAAACGGAAAAAACAGGAGAATAAAAAAGTTCTCTTTGGAAATCAGGGAAGAACTATTTTTGCCGCAATGTCTATTCTGTTTATCGTAGGTCTTACCATTTGCTTTACATCTGAAATGGCAGGAAATCCTGCACTGGAACAGGCAGGATTAAATCAGGACATGGGAAGTATGGAAGGAAAGGAAGTCCGCTTTGGAATTGCACAATCGACTCTGTTTACTACCACAACAACTTCCTTTACCACAGGTACTGTCAATAATATGCACGATACATTAACCCCTCTTGGTGGTATGGTGCCTATGCTGCACATGATGTTAAACTGCGTGTTTGGCGGTAAAGGCGTTGGTTTGATGAATATGATTATGTACGTTATACTTGCCGTATTCCTGTGCGGCTTGATGATAGGACATACGCCTGAATATCTGGGCAAAAAGATCGAAGGAAAAGAAATGAAGCTGGTAGCGCTGGTATTGATTGTTCATCCTCTTTTAATCTTAGGATTTTCTGCTCTGGCAGTTATGACAGGGGCAGGGCAGGCAGGTATTACCAATGAAGGATTTCATGGATTATCACAGGTTCTTTATGAATACGCTTCTTCTGCTGCAAATAATGGTTCCGGATTTGAAGGACTTGCAGATAACAGCTACTTCTGGAATATTACAACAGGACTTGCAATGTTCTTTGGACGTTACATAGCAATCGTTGCACAGCTTGCCATTGCAGGAAGTATGCTTGCAAAACGCAAAGTTAATGAAACAGTTGGTACATTAAGAACGGACAATGTGATTTTTATAGCGATTTTAGTAGTAGTAGTTTATATCTTTGCCGCATTGACATTCTTCCCTGCATTGGCGCTTGGTCCTATTGCAGAGCATTTGACTTTATGGATGCCGTAAAACAGAAAGGATTGTAATTAAAATGGGAAAACAAGATAAGAAGACAAAATTTATTACAAAGGATATATTGAAAAGCTCTGTTATAGGAGCTTTCAAGAAACTGAGTCCCAGATATATGATAAAAAATCCCGTTATGTTTGTAGTAGAAGTTGGATTTTTCATTACGCTTGTAATGACCTTCTTCCCAACCATTTTCGGAGATGACAGTGGTCTGAGAGTTTACAATGGTATTGTATCAGTAATTCTTTTTGTGACAATTTTATTTGCAAACTTTGCAGAGTCTGTGGCAGAAGGAAGAGGAAAAGCTCAGGCAGACTCCTTAAAGAAAACAAAAAAAGATACTGTTGCAAATTTGGTACTGAAAGATGGAACAGAAAAGGTTGTAAATGCTTCTGAACTGAAAAAGGGAGACATCGTTATGGTAAGAATGAACGAAGTTATTCCTAATGACGGTGAAGTAATCGAAGGTGTTGCATCCGTAGATGAGTCTGCCATTACAGGAGAAAGTGCTCCTGTTACAAGAGAGGCAGGCGGCGACTTCTCCTCTGTTACAGGTGGTACAACAGTAGTGAGCGACTGGTTGAAAATCAGAATTACTTCAGAACCGGGAAAATCATTTCTGGATAAAATGATTTCTTTGGTAGAGGGTGCTTCCAGACAGAAAACACCAAATGAAATAGCGCTGAATACTTTGTTGGTAAGTTTGACAATCATTTTCCTTATTGTAGTTGTTACATTATATTGCTTTTCTGATTATGCAGGGGCAAAAATTCCAATGGCAACCATGATTGCTTTGCTGGTGTGTCTCATTCCAACGACAATCGGTGGTTTGTTATCTGCAATCGGTATTGCCGGTATGGACAGAGTAACAAGATTTAACGTAATTGCAATGTCAGGAAAAGCAGTAGAAGCATGCGGCGATGTAGATACTATGATTTTAGACAAAACAGGTACAATCACTTTCGGTAATCGTCTGGCAGCAGATTTTCGTCCTGTAAAAGGTAAAAAGAAAGAGGATTTAATTGATTACAGTGTTATGACTTCTCTGTGTGATGCCACACCGGAAGGAAAATCTGTTGTGGAGCTGGCAAGAACTTTGGGTACAAATATTAAAGAAGATGCCAAAGACCAGATGGAATTTGTAGAATTTACTGCACAGACAAAAATGAGCGGAGTAAATCTAAAAGACGGTACACAGATAAGAAAAGGCGCCAGTGAGGCCATTAAAGCTTATGTGCAGGAAAACAACGGTGTTATTCCGGAAGATTTAGACAGTATTGTAACAGAAATATCAAGCTTAGGAGGAACACCCTTGGTTGTATGCGCCGGATATGTGATTTATGGTGTTATTTATCTGAAGGATACGGTAAAACCGGGATTGGTAGAACGATTTGAACGTCTGCGTGAAATCGGGATTAAAACAATTATGTGTACCGGTGATAACCCGCTTACAGCAGCAACGATTGCTAAGGAAGCAGGTGTAGACGGATTTATTGCAGAATGTAAACCGGAAGATAAAATCGAAGCCATTAAAAAAGAGCAGGCAGAGGGAAAAATCGTAGCAATGACAGGTGATGGTACAAATGACGCACCGGCACTTGCTCAGGCAGATGTTGGACTGGCAATGAACAGTGGTACAACAGCAGCCAAAGAAGCTGCAAATATGGTAGATTTGGACTCTGACCCTACAAAGGTTCTGGAGGTTGTAGAAATCGGAAAACAGCTTTTGATTACACGAGGCTCTTTAACAACCTTCAGTATTGCAAACGATGTAGCCAAATATTTTGCAATTATTCCTGCTATGTTTACTCTGGTAATTCCGCAGATGAACATTTTAAATATTATGAGCTTGTCTACACCGTTTAGCGCTATTTTGTCAGCATTGATTTTTAATGCAATTATTATTCCATGCTTAATCCCCATTGCTATGCGTGGTGTAAAATATAAACCAATGCGTTCTGAAAAAATGCTGTTAAAAAATATGAGCATTTACGGACTTGGCGGTGTAATTGTTCCATTTATCGGAATTAAATTAATTGATATTCTGGTAACGCCTTTACTGGCTTTGCTTGGATTATAATTTTGAGGTGAAGATATGAAGAATTTTGGAAGATATTTAAAAAGAGCATTGGCAGTTACTCTTGTACTGCTGGTTTTATGCGGAGTTGTCTATCCCCTGCTTTTAACAGCAGCGGGACAGGCTATTTTTCCTAAACAGGCAAATGGAAGTATTGTCAAAGTAAATGGTAAGGCGGCAGGTTCAGAAATCGTAGGGCAGGAGTTTGAAGGTGACCAATATTTTCACGGAAGAATTTCCTCTGTAAATTATAATACCTATACAAAAGAAGAAAAAGAAAGTGGAGAATATGAAGGAGTTTCATCAGGAAGCTTTAATTATGCTCCAAGCAGCAAAGACCTTGAGAAACGTGTAGAGGAAGATGTAAAAGCTTTCAAGGAACGTTATAAAGAAGTAACAGGCGAAGAATTTAAAGGAGAGATACCGGCAGATATGCTGACTGCTTCAGGCTCCGGCTTGGATCCACATATTAGTCCGGAGGCTGCTAAGGTACAGCTCCCTATTGTTGCGGCAGCAAGTGGACTCTCTGAAGAAGAAGTTCAGAATATTGTAGATAATAATACAGAAAAAAAGGTATTCGGCATCTTCGGTGAAGAAGAAGTAAATGTATTAGAATGTAATATTGATATTGCAGAAGCAATGGGTGAATAAAAAATGAGCAGTGACAGAAGCACTCCGGAGGAAATTTTAAAACGTATTCAGGCAGAAGAAAAACAAAAAGAAAATGAGAAAAGAGGAAAATTATATATTTTTCTCGGGTATGCAGCAGGTGTGGGAAAGACCTGCGCCATGTTGGATACTGCTCAGGAATTAAAGAAAAAAGGAATTGATGTAGTGGCGGGATATATTGAGCCTCACGCACGCTGGGAAACCAGTATGCGTGAAAAAGGGCTTGAAAAAATCCCGCCGCTTATGGTGCCTTATAAGGGAATTGAGCTTAGAGAATTTAATCTGGACGCAGCATTAAAAAGAAAACCACAGATACTCCTTGTAGATGAGCTGGCGCATACGAATGCCAATGGTCTGCGACATAAAAAACGTTATGAGGACATTGAGGAGTTGTTAGATGCAGGAATTGATGTTTATACAACAGTGAATATTCAGCACTTGGAAAGCCTAAACGACATTGTGGAAAATATTACAAAAATTCATGTAAAAGAAAGAATACCGGATGGGGTTTTCGATGAGGCAGAGCAGGTAAAGCTCATTGATATTGAACCGGATTTATTGATTACACGTTTAAAAGAAGGAAAAATTTACAAAACAGTTCAGGCAGAACGGGCGTTGCAAAACTTTTTTGCAAAAGAAAAGCTGATTGCGTTAAGAGAGATTGCCCTTCGCAGAATGGCAGATAAGGTCAATCAGATAGCGCAGCAGGAGCGGCTTTTGAGCGAGAAGCAGGAGGAAGGAGAAGGGTATCAGGGAGAACATATACTTACCTGTATTTCCACAGCTCCATCCTGTGAAAGAGTTATACGAAGCGCTTCCAGAATGGCTTATGCCTTTCACGCAAGGTTTACGGCTTTGTATGTGGAGACTACAAGGCTTCAAAACGCAGATGCGTCTGTAAAGAAAATCAGAGATGACAACCTGCATCTGGCAGAAATGCTGGGTGCAAAGATTGTAACCGTATTTGGTGATGATGTGGCTTTCCAGATTGCAGAATATGCCAGAGTCAGTGGTGTGACAAAGCTGGTACTGGGAAGAACCAATCACAAAATTTTATTTGGACAGAAGAAGGGAAATATTACAGATGAAATCAGCGAGTATAGCCCCAATCTGGATATTTTTATTATTCCCGATATGGGACATACAGGTAAGAAAAAGTATTTTTTATTTTCTCCAACAAATTCCGAAAAAAGGAAAAAAACAGAAAAATTGGGAGCAGATATTCTAAAAGAAGCCTTTATGCTTGGGATTGCCACTGCTGTTGGGCTTTTGTTTCAAAAACTGGGATTTTTAAACGCAGATATTATTATGGTGTACTTATTGGGAATTTTGCTGTTGTCGCTGTATACGGCAAGGCGTTATATCGCAGTATCTTCGGCAGTTTTCAGTGTTCTTTTGTTTGACTGGTTTTTTGTAGAGCCTTTTTATAGTTTTAATTTTTACAGTGGAAAATACAGTGCGACCTTTGGCATTATGCTTTTATTTTCTATTATTATTTCTGCGATTATTTCCACAGAAAAGCATCAGGCAAAGGAAAGCGCAAAAATGATGTACCGCACAGAGCTTTTGCTGGATAACAGTCGGAGAATGAGGCGTGTAGAGTCGGTGAAGGAGCTCTTGACAGAATTAAGCGATAAAGTATTAAAGCTGATGAATTTATCTGTTGTTTTTTACGTGCAAAAGGAAGGGAAGCTTACAGGACCATGGCTGTTTCCAAAACCGGGAATTTCTAAGGCAGAATTGGGAAAAACAGTTGACACCAAAGAAAAAGCAGTTGTAGACTGGGTAATGACAAATAGAAAACGTGCCGGCTGCTGTACGCATACGCTTCCTGAGGCAAACGCTATATATCTTCCCATTAAAACCAGTGACGAAATTTATGGAGTTATGGGAATTGTACTGGAAGAAAAAAGAGAAATTCCGCCTTTTGAGTATGGACTTTTAACGGCAATGTTAAATGAAGCAGCTTTGGTTTTCGCAAGATTGATTTACGGAAGGAAGGAAAAACCATGAAAAAGAGGGATATATTATGGTGCATCGTCAGTCTTGCTCTGTCTACGGCAGTGGCATTTGTGTTTTCGGCGCTTGGCTTTAGCGATGCCAATCTGATTATGATTTATATACTGGGTGTGCTGATGGTAGCCCTTTTAACAGGGGGATATGTGTGGGGAATAATCTCCAGTATTTTAGGTGTATTGACCTTCAATTTCTTTTTTGCAGAGCCTATTTTTACTTTTTCTGTGTATAATCCGGACTATTTAATTACCTTTGTGGTTATGTTTGCAACCTCGATTACCTGCTCTGTCTTAACGAAACGAGTGAAGAATTATGCGGCGGAAAATGCGAGAAAATCCTATCGTTCAGAGCTTCTGCTTCAGGCGAGCCGCAGCTTACAGGAGGCGTCCACTTCCCAGGAAATCTTACAAAAAACAGTAAAACAGCTGGGAAAGCTTCTGGAAAAAAAGATATACTGTCTTATGGGAAAACCGGAAAACTGGAAAATGCCGAAAGAACTGTTAAAAGAGGATAGGGCAACGGCTCTTTGGTGTTATCAGCATGGAGAAGATGCCGGATTTTCTACGGATGTTTTAAGAGAGTCTCCGTATATGTTTCTGGCAGTGAAGGGAAAACAGAAGACCTTTGCCGTGATTGTAGTAGATACGAAAAAAGAAGCTATCGGAACGTTTGAAAGAGGAATTGTAGGAACGATTATTCATGAATGTGTCTTTGCCTTAGAAAAAGAAGAATTGCTGAATAAGCAGAGAGAAGCGGAAATGCGTCTGGAAAAAGAACAGCTTCGAGCCAATCTTTTAAGGTCCATTTCCCATGATTTAAGAAGTCCTCTTACCAGTATTTCCGGCAATGCAGAAAACCTTTTGGCGAATGAGGAAAAGCTTCCGGCAGGAAGGCGCAGAGAAATCTATCGGGATATTTATGATGACTCGAAATGGTTGATTAATCTGGTGGAAAATCTTCTTTCCATAACCAGAATTGAAAACGGAAATATGAAGCTGGATATGCAGGGCGAAATAGTGGAGGAGGTCATTGAAGAAGCGTTAAAGCATGTGAATTTTAGGGGGAAAGACCAGAGCGTGCGAATAGAATGTGATGAAATTCTTATGGCAAAAATGGATTTGAAGCTGATGCTTCAGGTAATTATCAATCTGGTGGATAATGCAGTAAAATATACACCAAAGAATGCAGAAATTATGATAAAAGCAGAGGCAGAGGGGGAGAAAGTTATCCTGTCAGTCCGTGATAACGGAACAGGGCTTACCCCGGAACAAAAAGAAAAAGTATTTGATATGTACTATACGGTAAACAGAGGAATTGGGGATGCAAGGAGGGGAATGGGACTTGGACTTCCTCTGTGTCAGGCGATTGTAAAGGCCCATGGAAGCAGATTAGAAGTCTGTGATAATACACCTAAGGGGACTGTTTTTAAATTTGCCCTTTCGAAGGAGGAGATTTTGCTATGATGAAAGGAAATAAACCATCTGTTTTAGTGGTGGAGGACGATGTACCAATTCGAAATCTGATTACTACGACTTTGGAGATGGAAAAGTATAAATTTGATACTGCGGAAAACGGAAATCAGGCGATTATGCTGGCAGCAGCGAACAATCCCGATATTATTCTTATGGATTTGGGGCTGCCGGATATTGACGGAATAGAAGTAATCAGGAAAATCAGAACATGGTCGGTAGCGCCCATTATTGTAATCAGTGCCAGAAGTGATGAAAAAGACAAGGTATCTGCTTTAGATGTAGGGGCAGATGATTATCTTACCAAACCTTTTAGCGTTACAGAGCTTTCTGCCAGATTAAGAGCGACTACTCGCCGTATACAGTATATTATGCACGCAGATAATACCAATGAAAGCGTGTTTAAAAACGGCAATCTGGAAATTGATTACAGCGCAGGAGTTGTAAAGGTTTCAGGAGAGGAAGTACATTTAATGCCTTTGGAATACAGTCTTCTTTGTCTGCTGGCACAGAATATCGGAAAGGTGCTGACTTATCGTTTTATTCTGGAAAAGGTATGGCAAAACGGCATTACCAGCGACATTTCCTCTTTGCGTGTATATATGGCTTCTTTGCGTAAAAAACTGGAAAAAGACAAAGAACATTCCGCATATATCCAGACGCATATCGGAGTGGGCTATCGTATGGTCAGTGCAGAAGATATTTCTTAATTTTAATGTGATGTTAATTTCTATAAGCAGTAGTTTAAACCCTATTTAATAAAATTATTGCTAGAATAAGACCTGTAAATAAGAAGAATATAGTTACAAAAAAGGATGTTTTATTAAAGAAGGGATAGAAAATGAGAGAAGAAATTAATAGAATAGAGGAAGACGAGACAGAAAAAAATTTAAGGGAACTGTGTATAAAAGTGAAAAGATGTTGCAGGAAACATGACTATATCACCGGTGAAAAAATGGTTATGAACGCTATGGGACAATATCCCGACGCAGCCCAGCCTCATAATCTATACGGTGTTTTGTTGGAAAAAACAGGACAGCATACAGCAGCAATGCGGCATTTTCGGGCGGCATTGGCTTTAAACCCTTCCTATCGACCTGCCAATTATAATCTGGAACAGTATGGACAGCTTCGGGTGACAGGTAGAAGATGCCAATACGGAGATGAATGGGCAATATATTAAAAGATACTCCGGACATGAGTACGTTATTGGAAAGTGTCCGGATTTTTTATTGTCCTTTTGTTGTTATTTACGATATATTATAGTTATGAGGTGATGAAAAATGGGATATAAAATACTTCTTGTAGATGACGATACAGAGCTTGTAAAGATGCTTTCAAAATATTTTGAAAGAAAAAAATATAGAGTAATTACAGCACAAAACGGGAAGGAAGCCATAGAAAAATTACAGACAGCCCCTGACATTATTTTGCTGGATATTAATATGCCTCAGATGGATGGACTGGAAGTTTGCAGGAAAATTCGAGATAAAATTTCCTGTCCGATTTTATTTTTGACTGCCAGAGTAGAGGAAGAAGACAGAGTAAATGGATTACTGTCAGGAGGAGACGATTATATTTTAAAGCCTTTTAGCCTGAAAGAATTGGATGCCAGAATTACAGCACATTTAAAAAGAGAACAACGGCATTCACAAAACACAGAGTTCCGTTTTCATGGGGAACTATGTATTGATTATGGTCAGAAAAACGTACAGATAAATGAAGAAATAATAGAATTTACGAAGTTGGAATATGAGATTATAGAGCTGTTGTCTACACATCCGGGACAGGTCTTTGACAAAGAGCGTATTTATGAAATAACCTGTGGATATGACGCAGAAGGGGACAGCAGAGTGATTACGGAGCTGATACGGAGAATACGAAAGAAGATAGGAAATTACAGTGATACAGAGTATATAGAAACAGTGTGGGGAATGGGATATAAATGGAAAAAATAAGAAATTTTTCTCTGAAAAAAGCGATTGTTTTTTATGTGACAATGAGCTTTATCGTGACATTTTTTTTATCTGTATTTACAGTGAATATAGCGGCAGAGATACAAAATAATATCTGGTGGAAATATACAGACCAAGAAGAATATTTTAAAGGTTTGCGAAATGAAAGCTATGAAACCTTGATAGCAAGACCAAGCAGAGAAGAAATGAGTAAAATGGACTGGCACATATCAGAAACTTGTGATTTTTTACAAACATACGGTATTTTGCTTTGGAGTATTGCAGGAAGCATTGTGGCAGTAGGAATATTTTATAAAAACAAGTTGAAAAAGCCTATTGAAGAATTAAAGGAAGCCTCCAAGCTGATTGCAAAAGATGAATTGGAATTTCATATTACATACGAAAATCAGGACGAAATGGGGATGCTGTGTCAGGAGTTCGAGAAAATGCGAAGTCAGTTGGAGGAGAATAATAAAGTTCTTTGGCGAATGATTGAAGACGAAAAGGCATTAAGAGCTGCCATTGCTCATGACATACGTTCTCCTTTGGCTGTCTTAAAGGGGTATCAGGAAATGCTGCTGGAATTTTTACTAACAGGAGAAATGGAAAAAGAAGAAACAGAGGAAATCCTTCTCGAAGGAATGAGGCAGATAGAGCGGTTGAACCGATTTATTGAGACCATGCGAAAAATGACAAGATTGGAGGAACGAGAGCCGATATATCAGAAAGTAGAGCTTGAAAGCTTAGGAAAAAATCTGGAAAAGGAAATAAAAATTCTCGAAAAAGAAACAGAAAAGCAGTGCAAAATTATGATAAAAGGAGAAATAAAAACAGCTTTTGCAGATGAGGAAATGGTAAGAGAAGTTGTTCAAAACTTATTATCCAATGCTTTTCGGTATGCAAAAACAAGCGTGGAAGTAATTATTTCAGCAGAGCTTTCAAAGCTTGTGATTACGGTGGAAGATGACGGAACCGGATTTCAGGAAGATACCGATAAAGTGACACAGGCATTTTATCACTCTAATCCTAAGGATGATTTGAAACATTTTGGCATGGGAATGTATATCAGCAGAGTTTTTTGTGAGCGCCATGGAGGGGGATTGTATATAGAGCAGAATAGAGGAGAAGGGGCAAAGGTAAAGGCAGTTTTTAAATTTTTAACTTTGAGTTAATTTGTTAAAACTATAAATTAACAACGGCTACATTGTACCATCAACTAATCTTTGCTATTATGAATTTACATAAAAACAGAAGAAAATGGAGGTGCAATATGAAAATAAATGAGGTTATTCGGGAAAAACGAAAGGAATTATTTCTGACACAAGAACAAATTGCAGAACGTTTAGGAGTATCGACACCGGCAGTCAATAAATGGGAGAAAGGTATTACATATCCTGATATAACACTTTTGCCTGCGTTAGCACGTCTTCTGAAAATTGATTTAAATACTTTAATGTGTTTCCATGAAAGTTTAACAGATAGGGAAATTGAAAATTTTGTTAATGAAGTAGACATAGTAGTTCAAGAACAAGGATATAAAAAAGGTTTTCAAATGGCAATGGATAAGATACATGAATATCCCACTTGTGATAATTTACTCTATTCTGTTGTTCTTTATTTACAAGGAGCTTTACTTCTCTATAACGTACCGGAAACAGAAGATTATAAAGATGTTTTTAAGAAAATTTACGGGTATTTATATGAAAATGAGGTTCAGGAAATAAGAGATACGGCAATGGGAATGTTGATTTCTTATGCTTTACAGGATAACGAATTTTCAAAAGCAGAAGAAATGATAAAAACATTACCGTGTTCTTCACTAGACAGAGAAGAGCAGCTTGCTATTCTTTATCAAAAGCAGAAAAAATACTCTGAAGCAGAGAAGATATGGGAACATCGAATTTTGAACGGCGTTACAGAAATACAAGTTGCTCTTGTGAATATGATTGAAAAAGCATTAGTTGAACAAGAGTATGAGAAGGCTGAATTTTTTGCTGATGTATATGAAAAACTTATATGTCAGTTCTATTTTCCTGAATGGATGAGATATAGTGCTCATTTGGAAATAGCCTTAGAAAGGAAGGATAGAGAGAGGTGTTTATTTCTTTTGGGAAAAATGCTACCTGCAATGAAAAAGGAATGGAGAGCACAACAGTGCCCATTATATTGTGATGCAGATACAAGGGATAGTACATTTTTATCAGGTAAATTATCAGAAGTTATATGTGAAGAATTAGAAAATAAAGAGGAATATTTATTTCTTCGTGACTGCACAGAGTTTCAGGAGCTAATGGTAAAAATAAGAAACTAATTCATTTTATAAGATAAGGCTATCACGTTGCGTGGTAGTCTTTTTGTGTAAGATGTGTAATTATATTGTTATTTTGTTGTGTTTTCTGGTTTATGATTTCTTTAAAGAAAAAGAAATGAGGTGAAAACCATGAAAGCAATTATCAAAAGACAAATAAAAAGTTATTTAAAAAACCCGGTATTTTGGGTGGGAATTCTTGTAGTTTTTATAGAAGTTTATCGGTTGTTGGTTCCCTATTTAACCATTCATTATGTGGAAAAAGATGAGAAACTTGCCACAGAAGAGGGAAAAATTTGGGATTGGGAGGGAGATATCATGGATGGATATGTTCCGTCAACACCTGAAAAACAGCGGAAACTCTGGGAAAATTCTATTTTCAATTCGCTTATGAAGGATTTTGAAATGTCAGAAGCTGAGGCGACTTTGGTGATACAGGAAATACAAGACATGGAGATTGACAAAGCGTGTCAATACTTGGAGGATAACTACAAGTATTACGGAGCAGAGTATGCTTACGAGGATTTTCAATACCACGCAGGAAGCAGAGAAGAAATCAATCAATATATCCGAGAGAAATTAAATGAACATAATTTTTCTTATTATTTCTCCAGAAAATTTGCAGATTACATAGGACTTTATATGGGATTTTTTGCAACGATTTTTCTGGCATTTTTATTCATGCAGGATATGAAAAAGAACACTTATGAGCTTCTGCATACAAAGCCTATAAAAGGTTGGAAATATATTTTTGGAAAGACGGTCAGTGGGTTTTTGTTGATGCTTTTTGTGCTGATTTTATTGAACGTAGGATTTTTTGTTTTGTGCAAAATTGCTGGTTATCAAGCAGGATTTTCGGCTCATCCCTTAGACTTTTTAAAGTCCACGGTGTTCTATATTTTACCCAATATGGTTATGATTTGCAGTGTTTACGGGCTTGTGTCCTTGCTGTTCCGAAATCCATTGCCGGCAGTTCCTATGCTGATACTTTATATGCTTTATTCTAATATGTTAAGAATAGGAGAAAATGGCAGCTATATAGGCAGACCATTGGCAATTATGGTACGTTTTCCGGGAAACTTTTTTGATACTACACCGCCTCCGCTGGCATTGCTAAATCAGACATTTTTGCTGATAGCGTCAGTATTCTTATTTTGTATTACGGTATATTTATGGAAGAGGAGGCGAATATGATGAAACAAGATTTAAAAATCAGTCTTCCCGTGTATAAAATAGGATATTCTTTGGCATTTATTGTGATTTTAAGCTGTGTTCATTCTGTTGTTTACGTCAATGAAATCGGACCGGCAATTGACGGAAAGATGGCAGTTTTAACGCTTGTATTTTGTGCAGATACCTATCTCATAGAGAGGCAGAGCAGGCGCAGAGAGGTGTTTTGTCTTTATCCTATAAAGAATCAGTATTATGCGGTTCTCAGGAGAATTACAGTGCAGATAGGATATCTGACAGCGATTTCTATTTTGACTTATGGGATGTTTTATTGGCAAAGACCAGTGATTTTGGATGAGAAAAGGTCGGAAATTTTTCTGTTTTTGCTATATTGCACAGTTGTTTTTATTACTATATTTTTTTGGAGTGTGTTGTCTGTAACTGTATGTAATCTTTTGCAAAGTATATGGGGCGGAATGGGAATATTGTTTCTTGTATGGCTGTTTTTGGTGTCAAAAGCAGGAGAAAAATTGCTGGGAGTATGGAATCCGTTTTCTTATGAATTTTGCGAATTTTCAGAGCTGACAGAGTGGAAATGGGCAGCAGGAAAAATAATAACAGCTGTATGTGCAATACTTTTATTACTTTTGCAAAAGAAAATTTTAGAGAAAAGGGGATAGGAATATGAGTATTAAAATTGCTGATTTGACCGTTACTTTTAAAAACCAAGTAACGGCAGTAAACCATATAAATTTGGAAATATCCAATGGGATTTACGGACTTTTAGGTGAAAACGGAGCAGGAAAAACTACGTTAATGCGTGTGCTTACCACAGTATTAAAACCCATCGGCGGAACGGTATCCTTAGATGGTATTTTATACAGTGAAGGGAATTATGAAAAAATACAGCAGAAAATCGGTTATCTGCCGCAGGAAATCGATTTGTATCCCAATTTAAGCGTACAGGAATGTCTGGAATATATGGGGGAATTATCCGGTATACCACAGCAGGAATGCAAGAAAAGAATAAAATATTATCTGGAGAAAACAAGCCTTACAGAACACAGAAAAAAGAAAATGAGACAGTTATCCGGAGGTATGAAAAGGAGAGTAGGACTGGTACAGGCACTTTTAAATGAACCTGATTTTTTGATTGTAGATGAGCCTACCACAGGGCTTGATCCGGAAGAACGTATCCGTATTCGAAATCTGTTGGTGGATTTTTCAGAGAACCGCACAATTTTATTTTCCACGCATGTAGTAGAAGATTTGGCAGCAACTTGCAGTAAGCTTGCAGTTATGAAAAAGGGAAATATTCTTTACAGTGGAGACATGAAAGAGATGCTTTCTATGGCAGATGGATGCGTGTGGAATTGTTTTGCAAAAAACGATATACAGGCACGGGAAATCGAAAAAAATTATCGTGTATCTACCAAACAATATGTAAACGGCGGATATATGATAAGGGTTATCAGTGAGGAAAAACCGGAGGTGCAATGTACACAGGGGGAAGTTACATTGGAAGATGCGTATATATATTTGATGAATAAATAGAAATTTTTTGATTACCCGCAAGTTTTATCTAATGAAACCTGCGGGTGTTTTTTAGAGATAATGGTAAACATCTCTTTTCTTGTAAAACAAATAAACAGAAAGAAACAGAGTCATAAATTCTGCTGCCGGTACTGCAAGCCATACTCCGTTTACTCCAATAAGATATGGGAGAAGCAGAATATTGAGTACAATTAAAACAAAAGTACGAACAAAAGAAATCAGCGCAGATACCTTTCCGTCTGAAAATGCAGTAAACATAGAGGATGAGTAAATATTTATTCCTGCAAATATGTAGTTGATAGAGAAAAGGAAAAATCCTGTTTTGGCAATATCATAAGTGGCACTACCAATCGGTGTAAAAATTTCTACAATTACAGGTGAGGACACAAGCGCCATAATTGTAATAAGAATAGAAGAGATACTGATAAAGCCAATACAGATTTTAAATATCCGTTTTAAAAGAGGCAGATTTTGGCTTCCATGATTATAGCTGATTACAGGTGCAACTCCCATGGAAAATCCCATGTAGAGAGCGTTAAACAGGAACTGCCCGTACAGCACAATGGTAATTGCCGCAACCCCTGGCTCGCCCAGAAATTTCAGCATAGTGATATTAAAAAGATAAGTGACCACAGCCGTAGACAGGTTTGTAACCATCTCGGAAGAACCATTAAAACAGCTTTCTTTTAACACCTGAAAACGAACTACCGGCTTAGTAAGATAGAGCGAATGGCGGGTAAAAAGGAAGTAAAAAAGTCCGATTACAGCAGGTATCAGTTCTCCAATTCCCGTAGCAAGAGCAGCTCCGGAAATTCCCATATTGAAAGGTCCCATAAAGAGATAATCCAAAATCATATTTGCCACACCACCGCTTATGGTAAGCATCAGCCCGATAAGTGGCTTTCCGGCAGTGACAAAAAAGGTCTGAAACATCATCTGGAGCATGGCAGCAGGTGCAAGAAGCAGGGAAACGCTTAAATAATCTACACAATAAGGAAGTAGAGCATCTGTTGAACCTAAAGCTCGAACAATGGGCTCGATAAAAATGTTACCAATAAGCAGGATGGCAATACCAAAAAGAAAGCTTACAAGAGTTAAGAAAGAAAAGTCTTCCCGTGCTTCCCTTTCTTTTCCTTCCCCTAATTTTTTTGCAATTAAGGCGCTGCCTCCCGTAGAGAGCATGATGCCTACGGCGAAGACAATACTGATAACGGGATATACAATATTGGCAGCAGACAGGGCGTTAGTTCCTAACAATCTTGAAATAAAAATGCCGTCTACAATGGAATATAAAGACATAAAAATCATCATCACCATAGTAGGTAAGGCAAAGCGCAGCAGAGAAAAGAATTTAAAATCTTTTGCAATTGAATTTGACATACAAATAACTCCTTGTAAAATTTTATCTAAAAGATATAATAAAGTATAGAGTAACACGATAGTCAAGAGGTGTTTTGTTATGAATAAGAAAATGTATTTCAGTACAGGAGAATTTGCCAAGCTGGCAGGAGTATCTAAGCACACGCTGTTTTATTACGATGAAATTGGATTGTTTTCTCCTGAAATTAAGAATAGAGAAAATGGTTATCGTTATTATTCAGCAGCGCAGTTAGAGGTTTTGGACGTGATTTATGTATTACGTGAGCTGGATATGACACTGGAAGAAATTCAGGAGTATATGCAGAACCGCACACCGGAACAGTTTTTACAGCTTTTCCGGCATGAAGAGCAGATAATCAGTGACCGCATCAAACATTTAAAATCAGTAAAAAACTGGATTACAGAAAAGAGTAAACTGATACACCAAAATTTACAGGAAGATTTAGATGAAATTACCATCCGTCAAGAACCACAGCGTTATTTAGTAGAGAGAAGTGTTAAGGAAAATGACGACAGAGCATGGGCAAAAGCCATTGGTAAGCTATGGGATTATTGCATGGAGCATGGGATAAAAAGTGCTTATCCCATAGGTTATCGTCAGGAAAAAGAAGATATCGAGCAGGGCGTTTTTGATAATTACCATGTTTTTTATCAAATGCTGGATACAAAACCGAGGAAGATAGCGTATAGCATTCGAGAAGCAGGGAATTATTTGTGTGCTTATCATAAAGGAAGCTGGAAAAATGTTGGGGAGACATACTCCAGAATGTTGCAATATGCTAAGGAACATGAATTGATATTAGGTGGATATTTTTACGAGGACGGTGTATTGGACAGTTTGACTGTGCAGGAAGAAAAAGACTATGTGTGCAGGATAAGCTGTAAGGTGGAGAAAGTATAGATAAGTAAATGGAGAAGATAATATGATTGAGATACGAAATGTGCAGGAAAAAGATTATGAACAGATAAAGCGGCTGGAAAATACTATATTTGAATTTCATAGAAAACATAGACCAGATTACTTTTGTGAACACGCAGATTATACTAGGAAGGAATTTGAAGAGTTATTAAAATTGCCTGCTTCGATGGCATTTGTAGCAACTTTGGAAGAAGAAATCGTGGGTATTTGCTTTGGAAAAATTGAAAAAAGAAGAGGGAATACTTACTGTAAGGCAAGAAAAATAGCTGTGATTGATGATTTATTTGTTTTGCCTAAATATCGTGGGTGTGGGATTGCCTCTAGTTTAGTGAAAGCAGCACATGAAAAAGCAATGACTGAACGGGCAGAGACATTAGAACTTTGTGTTTGGGGATTTAACAGTAGTGCGATACAATTTTATCAAAAAATGGGTATGAAAATACAATTTTTGAGAATGGAGCAACAGTTATTGCCTAAAAAAGTGGAAGATGAAGAACTCAAAAGCTGGTAAAGTTGTTTTTTATCTGCTATACTATATTTCATAGAATTCCTCTGTAAAGTGGAGGAAAAAATATGAATACCTTATTAAAAAATCTTACAATCAAAAACAATTTCATGTTTGCAGCAGTGATGTCAGATGAAGAAAACTGCAAAGGCTTTTTAGAACGTGCTCTTTCCATGAAAGTGGACCATGTAGAAATCAGTACAGAGAAAAATATTGTCTATCATCCGGAATATAAAGGGTTGCGAATATGCAGAACTGCCCGACAGTTATGTGATTTTCCTATGTGACTTCGACCCTTTCGGGAAAGGAAAGTATCGTTATACTTTTTGGACAGCTTGTGAGGAAACAGAAAAAGCTTCTCTAAAAGATGGGTGCTGTATTATGTTTTTGAATACTCGTGGAGAAAATGCAGAAGAAGTGCCGAAAGAATTGGTTTCTTTTCTGAAATTCGTGCATGCAGACTTAAAAGAAAGTCAAAAGGACTTTCAGGATGATTATGTAAGACAAGTGCAGAAATCGGTCACCCATATCAGGGAAAGTAGGGAAATGGAGGAGAGATTTATGCTTTTGGAATTATTGTTAAAAGATGAACGCAGAGAAGGTAGAGAAGAAGGCAGGAAAACCGGACAATTAGAGGAAGCGCAAGGAATGCTCCAGATGGCATTAAACAGATTTGGAGAATTGCCGGAAAATCTTCTGAAAACTTTACATCAACAGCAGGATATAGAAGTGATTAGAAATTGGATGCAGATAGCTTTAAAATCTCAATCACTGGATGATTTCATTTCTAAAATGTAATATTTAAAAATACTAATTCAAAATCAAATCAAATAAACCTGCAAGTCTTATAAATTAAGATTTGCAGGCAAATAAAAACATTTCAATGCCGTTTCGGCAAAATTTCAAAAAAGCAGAGGAATTCTATTTTTAATTTTGTAACACGGAAAAATCGGTTGACAATTTTAAAGAAAAGTTTTATAGTTACATCAATAAGAAAACAGGGGAGCTTGTATACAGGCTGAGAGGAAGTTGCGAACTTCGACCCATAAACCTGATGTGGATAATGCCAACGTAGGGATACAGAAGTGGTAAATTTAGGAAATCGGGTTCTTCGATTTCCTTTTCTATTTTTTATAGGAAAAGTTATTTACCGAAGAAGTTGAGAGTGAATGAGAGTTCATGAAGGGGTGCACCACCGCGGGTGTATTTTTTCGTGAACTCTTTTTTATTACATAGGAAATTGTGTCCTATGTAATAAAAAATGCTCCGCAAGGATGCGCAGTTGCGCAATCTTTCTTATAAAAAGGAGGAAAAGGATGATTTATTTAAATGGAAAACCGGAAGATATTCCGGAGGGGATTTCTCTTGCAGAACTTGTAAGGGAACGCCAATATTGTTTGGATTATATTGCGGCAGAATTAAATGGAGAAATTGTGCCCAAACAGCAATATAAGGATACAATTCTTCGCAGTAAAGATAAACTTGAAATTGTGAGCTTTGTGGGAGGGGGCTGATAAAGTGGAAGAAAGAGAAATCTGGGAAGCTCTTTGCAGCCGTCATTCAACTGCTGTGCAGGAAAAATTATGGAGAGCACAGGTTGCGGTGGCAGGACTTGGGGGATTAGGCTCTAATATAGCCGTATCTCTTGCCAGAATTGGTGTGGGACATTTGCATCTGCTGGATTTTGATGAGGTGGATTTGACGAATTTAAACCGACAGTATTATTTTCTCAGACATATTGGTATGAAAAAAACAGAGGCTTTGAAAGAAATTTTGCTGGATATTAATCCGTATTTGGACATTCAGACAGATTGCAGAAAAGTAAAAGGGGAGGATATTCCTCGGCTATTTCAGAAAGATAAATATATTTGTGAAGCTTTCGACCGCGCAGAACAGAAAGCAATGCTGGTAAACGGAATTCGGGAATATTTTCCCGATAAAGTGCTGGTGGCAGGCAACGGCATGGCAGGATATGGAAAAAGTAATGAGATACAGACACGCAAGGTGGGAAAAAACTTTTATATTTGTGGAGACGGAGTTTCCCAGTCCGTGCCGGGTAGGGGGCTTATGGCGCCTCGTGTTGCTCTTTGTGCAGCACATCAGGCAAATTTGATTACAAAGTTAATTATTGAAAGTGAGGATATATAAAATGGAAACAAGAAAAGATACATGGAAATTAGGAAATCACGAATTTCAATCACGATTTATTTTGGGCTCAGGGAAGTATTCTCTGGAATTAATTCAGGCAGCGGTGGAGCAGGCAAAAGCAGAGATTGTTACCATGGCGCTTCGCCGTGCAAATGAGGGAGGACTTGCCAATATTTTAGATTATATTCCAAAGAATGTAACGCTTTTGCCCAATACATCAGGGGCACGAAATGCAGAAGAAGCTGTTCGTATTGCCCGTCTTTCCAGAGAAATCTGTCAAAGCGAATTTGTGAAAATCGAGATTATGAGAGATAGCAAATATCTGCTTCCTGACAATTATGAAACAGCAAAAGCAACAGAAATTCTGGCTAAGGAAGGGTTCATTGTAATGCCTTATATGTATCCTGATTTGAACGCAGCCAGAGATATGGTGAGTGCAGGAGCTGCCTGTATTATGCCTCTTGGAGCACCTATCGGCTCGAATAAAGGACTGTGTACCAAAGAATTTATTCAGATTTTAATTGACGAAATTGAGTTGCCGATTATTGTGGATGCAGGCATTGGAAGACCTTCTCAGGCATGTGAAGCAATGGAAATGGGAGCAACAGCAATTATGGCAAATACAGCCATTGCAACAGCCGGAGATGTTCCTCTTATGGCAGAGGCATTTAAAAATGCAGTGGAAGCAGGACGAAGTGCGTACTTGTCAGGACTTGGCAGAGTAAAAGAAAAAGGTGGCAGTGCATCTTCACCGCTTACCGGATATTTAGAAGATTAGGAGAGAGAAAATGAGTACGGAAAATCATATAAATGAAAGCATTTTAAGTGATGAAATCAAGGAGCATCAGAAGAAAAACAGGATTGACCACATGAAGTATATGCCGGATATGGAGGTGTTGGAGTCTGATATTTTAGATAAGGTTTTAAATTATGTAGAGAATTATAATTATGAAACTTACACAGAAGCAGATGTAAAGAGAGCATTGTCTCACGAAAGAAAAACACCGGAGGATTTTGCGGCGTTATTGTCACCGGCGGCATTGCCTTTGCTGGAAGAAATTGCTCAGTGTGCGAAGGTGGAAAAGGAAAGATATTTTGGTAATTCCGTGGCCATGTTTACCCCTCTTTATATCGCAAATTACTGTGAAAATTACTGTATATACTGCGGATTTAACTGCCATAATAAGATAAAAAGAGCACAGCTAAATACGGAGGAAATTGAGCAGGAAATGGCTGCGATTGCCAAAAGCGGCTTGCAGGAAATTTTAATTCTGACAGGAGAAAGCAGGAGTAAATCCACCGTAGAATACATAGGAGAAGCATGTAAAATTGCCAGAAAATATTTCCGCGTGATTGGTCTTGAAATTTATCCTGTAAATGCAGATGAGTATGCTTATTTGCACAAGTGCGGAGCTGATTATGTGACTGTTTTTCAGGAAACTTATAATTCCGATAAGTATGAAACACTTCATCTTGCAGGGCATAAAAGGATATTCCCTTATCGCTTTTATGCACAGGAAAGAGCCTTGAAGGGCGGTATGAGAGGTGTGGGCTTTGGGGCGCTTTTAGGGCTGGACGACTTTAGAAAAGACGCCTTTGCCACAGGAATACACGGATGGCTTTTGCAGAAAAAATATCCTCATGGAGAAATCGCTTTTTCCTGTCCCAGACTGCGTCCGATTATTAATAATGATAAAATTAATCCTATGGACGTTCATGAAAAACAGCTTTTACAGGTGGTATGTGCATATCGTTTGTTTATGCCTTTTGCAAGTATTACCGTGTCTACAAGGGAATGTGAACGTGTAAGAGATAACTTGATGAAGATTGCAGCCAATAAGATTTCTGCCGGCGTCAGCACAGGAATTGGAGAGCATGTAGAAGAAATGGCAGATAAGGGTGACGAGCAGTTTGAGATTTCCGATACTCGTTCTGTGGAGCGGGTATATGAGGATTTGGAAAAATTGAATTTGCAGCCGGTTATGGCGGATTATGTGTATGTGTAGAGAAGAAATATTTCAGAATGTAATTGCAGTGTCAAATCGAAAGCTGTGTACTCGCCCTTTTCCGGAGCAGATAGAAATTGTATGCAGACATAGACCGCAATCATTGATTTTACGGGAAAAAGATTTAAATGAAAGTGAATATGGAAAATTAGGACAAGAGGTAAAAGAAATCTGCAAAAAATATCAGGTAACTTGTATTTATCATACCTTTTATGAGGAAGCTAAAAAGGCAGGAGTCAGAAATATTCATTTGCCCTTGTGGAAATTAGAAGAGCTGAATGAAGAGGATGGACAAAGAGACTTTGACCTTATCGGAGCATCCATACATTCGGTGGAAGAGGCGAAAAAAGCAGAAAAGCTGGGCGCAACCTATCTTACGGCAGGGCATATTTATGAGACAGGCTGTAAGCCGGATTTACCGCCCAGAGGCCTGAACTTTTTAGAAGAGGTGTGTCAGATTGTGGATATACCTGTTTATGCTATTGGAGGAATACGGCTGGAGAAACAGCAGATTGCTGAAATTCAGAAGGCAGGAGCAAGAGGGGCCTGTATTATGTCGGAGCTTATGAAGATTTCTTAAATTCTTCTTTACATACAGGACTATTTTCGTATACAATGAGGAAAAATAAAATAAAGGAGTAGAAAATATGGGATTTTCATTGGACGTAAGTGTTCCGGTGTTGACTGTGTTTTTGCAGGGACTATTGAGTTTTTTCTCACCTTGTGTACTGCCGCTGATACCTTTGTATATCAGCTATTTGTCAGGAGGAACACAGACAGTAGGAAAAGATGGAAAAATATATTTTAAAAGACGTAAAGTAATGCTGAATACGCTTTGCTTTGTAATCGGAATTAGTTTTGCTTTTTTCCTGCTAGGATTGGGCGTATCGGCGATTGGAACCTTCTTTAAAAGTAATCAGCTTTTATTTGCCAGAATTGGCGGTATACTGGTAGTCCTTTTTGGGCTGTATCAGCTGGGAGTTTTGGGAACCAGCCGCATTTTGGGGCAGGAAAGACGTTTGCCTTTTAAATTAGATGTTCTTGCCATGTCACCGATTACAGCGTTAATTATGGGATTTACCTTTAGCTTTGCATGGACGCCTTGTGTAGGACCTGCTCTTACCAGTGTACTGCTTATGGCAGCGTCAGCCAGCACAAAGCTATGGGGATTTTTGCTTATCGGTGTATATACGATTGGATTTGTGCTGCCTTTTTTAGCTGTGGGACTCTTTACCACAAAGCTGCTTGAATTCTTTAAAGCTCATGTAAAGGTTGTAAGATATACGGCGAAAATCGGCGGAGTTTTAATGATTTTTATGGGAATTTTGATGTTTACAGGAAAGATGAATGCAGTGACCGGATATTTATCCAGCGGTGCACCTGTAACAGTTGAAGAACAAAAAGAAAATGAAGAAACAGCTGACGCAGAAGAAAAGCAGGAAACGGAAAGCGGATTGACGCCGGCGATTGATTTTATTTTAACAGACCAATACGGAAATACACATAAGCTGTCTGATTATAAAGGGAAAACGGTCTTTTTGAACTTCTGGGCGACTTGGTGTTCTCCTTGCAGGGCAGAGATGCCGGATATTCAAAAGCTGTATGAGTCTGCGGAAACGGAAGGCGAGGATGCTTTAGTTGTCTTAGGTGTTGCAGCGCCTAATCTGGGGAACGAGAAATCCGAAGAAGAAATTAAAGCGTTTCTTGAGGAAAACGGATACACGTATCCTGTGCTTATGGATACCACAGGCGAAGTGTTTATGTCTTATGGTGTGAATGCCTTTCCGACTACTTTTATGATTACAAGAGAAGGCGAAGTATTCGGATATGCCAGCGGACAGTTAAATGAAGCAACTATGAAAAGCATTGTAGAGCAGACCATGTCCGGAAAGAGAGAATAGGCATAATAAATAATAAGAAGAATATTTATATATTTGCATTGCTTTGAAAGAGCAGGAAGATATGTAAATATTCTTCTTGTGTATAAGCATAAAAAAGAAGCTTGAAATTCAAGCTTCAAAAAAATAAAAGCGCGAGACGGGACTCGAACCCGCGGCCTCGACCTTGGCAAGGTCGCGCTCCACCAACTGAGCCACTCGCGCATAAGCGGGTGATGGGAATCGAACCCACATATCCAGCTTGGAAGGCTGGTGTTCTACCACTGAACTACACCCGCAAGTGTTGTTTATCTGTGTCCCTCAAGGACAATACCTATAATACAATAGATAATTAGATATGTCAACACTTTTTTGAAAAAAATTAAAAAAATAAATTTTTGCTACAATAAATACATTTCATACGGGAAATCAACCACGATTTAGACTGCGCCACAGGGTAGTTCTGCTGATGCCTAACTTGCGGGCTGCCACAGACTGATTTCCGTTGCAATTTTTTAATACCTGTTGGATAACACAGCGATTTATTTCATCTAACGACAGATTACAATCCAGTTGTATACAGGATGAAGATGCAGTATCAATACGGGCAGGGAAAAGCTGTCTTTCCTGTACCAGAATATCTTGTATTACAGAATTTGACAAATAAAGAGAATTTGTCTTTATCACGGCTTGCTTTAAAATTCGTTTAAGCTGGGCATGATTTCCGGGATAATCATATTCTGTTAATGCGCATATCGCATCATCATCCAGAGCAATCAGCTGTTTTCCGAAAGCTTCATTTAGTGTATTTATGTATAAGGCACACATAGAAGGAAGGTCTGTCTTTTGCTCACGCAAAGGTGCGACAGGAATGACAATACAATCTAGGGCGTTGGCATACTCTAGGGCAACAGCGGGAGCCGGCTTTTTGTATTCCTTACAGCAGGAAAAAATGAAACGGTTTCGTACATGAGCATTTGTATCTAAAATGACAGAGAGTAACCACTTTTGTTTCTCTGCTGATAATTTTTGCAAATTGGAAATATAAATAGTATTGTCATTATCTGTGAAAGGTGAATGAAAGCTGTTGATGAGAAAATTCCAGTTTTTTTCATTGAGCAAATCACAGTTGATTTTATAAAGAGGATGATTGTGGAGCTTGCTTTCTATATAATAGAGATAAGCAAGGCAATCCTCTTCTGTACCGTATTCTCCGGTCAGCATAAGATTGGGAGAAAATTTTTTCATGGATTTTGCGTCTTTTCGCAGTTTTTTGGCATGACTTCCGGTATTGCAGATACTTGTTGTAAGCGTGTTCTGTGTATCTTCTCTATTCAGAATGCTAATGCCGTACTTAGAATGGTTTACAGGAAGCTTGGAAGGAGTCAGGCAGAAAATCAGATAAGACTCAGGGGCAGTGTCAACAAAACGGGAAGACACAGCATACAGCTTATTTGCTGCAGTAATAAAGAAAGAACGTCTTTCTTTTGAAAGGCAGGAAGGAACTTCTTTTTGCAGCTGTGTTTGTATTGCTTGGAGAAAATTTCCCTGTAAGGTAGAATATAAAAGTGTGCCGTTTTCATTCAGAAGAAGATAATTGCCAAAGCCGGTTTTTAAAGTTTCCTTCAGCATAGATAAAGTAACGACAGACTTTTGGCTGATTTCCCAAAGGTAAAGAGCGTGATTAACAGCTGTTTCCAGACTTTCTGCACTGGATGTCAGGAGTATAGGAGTCAAGCCTGCTTTTCGCGCAGCCTCATAAGCAACCGTATCGCAAATGACGGTTTGATAATTCTGAGCAGAAAGCGTATGCAGAGTATGAAGCGCCGTTGCAGTGTCAGATATTGAAAAAACAGGAAATTCTGCTTTTAAAAGAGAACGCAGAGTCTGAGCGGCTTTTGTAAGAGAGGGATGCCCCAGCAAAGCAAATTTTGTGTGGGTAGCCTCTGCTGTTTTTAAGCAACGCAGAATATCATAGTAGCCAATACCAAGGTCGATGACTGGGATGGGAACGCTTTTTTTGATTAAGTCGGCAGTATTTGCCCGAGATATAATAATATCAAAATCGGAATAATATTCTTTGGCAAGAGCAGCGCCTTCTTCCATGCTTCCAAGGAGAGAAACAAAATCCAAATCTTTTCGTTGACAAGCATATTCTTCCATTAATTGTTTTAAACCTTCATAAGGTGCAATTCCTAAAATCCTGATTTTTTTGCTCATATTTCTCCTCCTATTGTTTCAAATATAAACATATTATAAAAGAGAATAGTTGAAAATAAAATGGAAAATCCGATAAAATAAGAGAAAAGATGTTTCAAAAAGGAACATTGGGAGAAAGTGGAGGAGGAAAAATCATGAAGTTTGTATTAATTCCGGATTCTTTTAAAGGAACATTAAGCTCTGTTCAGATTTGTAAAATTACCGCTGAAAAAATAAGAGAGCATTTTCCTGACAGTGAAATTACGGAAATTCCTGTGGCAGACGGAGGAGAAGGCTCGGTAGACGCATTTCTTTTCGCTTTAGGAGGAGAGAAGGTAAATGTAAAGGTGAAAAATCCATATTTTGAAGATATGGACAGCTATTTTGGATTGCTTGACGAAGGGAAAACGGCAGTCGTGGAAATGGCGTCCTGCGCAGGGCTGCCATTGGTAGAAAAGCGAAAAAATCCTAAGCTGACTACAACCTACGGAGTAGGACAGCTAATGGTGGAAGCAGCAAAAAGAGGAGTCGAGAAAATTATTGTAGGCTTAGGGGGCTCTGCTACCAATGACGGAGGATGCGGAGCAGCCGCAGCAGCAGGCGTAAAGTTTTATAACAAAGAAGGAAAGGAATTTATTCCCACAGGCGGAACGGTTATTGACATAGAGCGTATTGATTTATCGGGAATGAATGAGGTCTTTAAAAATATCGAGCTGATAGCCATGTGTGATATTGACAATCCTATGTATGGACCTTTTGGCGCTTCTTATGTTTTTGCTCCGCAAAAAGGGGCAGGTGCAGAATGTGTAGAGGAGTTGGATGAAGGAATGAAAAATTTAAGCAGAGTTATCACAAGAACTATCGGAAAAGATATCGGTGAAATGCCGGGAACCGGTGCAGCGGGTGCAATGGGGGCAGGTATGGTAGCCTTTTTCAATGCGAAGCTTCAGATGGGAATACAGACAGTGCTGGATACCGTTAAATTTGATGAGAAAATTGCCGATGCGGACTATATTTTTACAGGAGAGGGAAAGCTGGACTCTCAGAGTCTGAGAGGCAAGGTTGTTATGGGGATTGCCAAAAGAGCGCAGGAGCAGGAGAAAAAAGTGATTGCCGTTGTAGGAGGAGCAGAAGATAAGAATATAAAAGAAGCGTATTGCATGGGCGTCACAGCAGTATTTCCTATTAACAGGCTTCCGCAGGATTTTTCAGTCAGCAGACAGTACAGTGCTGAAAATTTAAGTTGTACTGTGGATAATATTTTGCGATTGCTGAAATAGAACAGTAAGAAATTAAGCTGAGAATATTTATACATTTCAGTTTTAGCTTATGAAAATGTATAAATATTCTCTCGTTGTTGTTTAAGCTTGTTTTACAAAACGGTTGTAGATATATTGATTTGCTTTCACTTCTAAATTATCATCTAAGGGAGTTAAATCTCCTTTTCCATATTTTCTTTCCAAAGCATTGGAGAGAAGATAGTCACATATATGAGGATTTTTCGGAAGAAGTGGTCCGTGCAGATAAGTGCCGATTACATTTTTATAAAGAACGCCTTCTGTGTGGTCTTCTCCGTTGTTTCCGTGTCCGTATAAAACCTTTCCGAATGGTTTGTTATCTCCGATATAGGTTCTGCCGCCATGGTTTTCGAAGCCTACAATCGGGAGAGGGAATATTTCATTTTCCAGTACAATGTTGTCAATAAGACGAGGTTCACCCTGTTCTGTATGCAAATCCACCAAAGAGAGTCCCTCCATAGTTCCCTCAGAGGTTTTGTAGTAATGTCCTAAAAGCTGGTAGCCGCCGCATACGGCAATAACGCTGCCGCCGTCCTCAATATAATTCTTAAAATTTTTCTGAATGCTGCGAAGCTTGTTGCAAACCAGCATTTGCTCTCGATCAGATCCGCCGCCTAAAAGGACAATGTCCAAATTGGAAAAATCAATATGGTCTTCTAAGGAAAATTCAATTGTTTCTGCTTCAATACCTCTCCATAAGCTGCGTTTTGTCATACACTGAATATTGCCTCTGTCTCCGTACAGATTTAAGAGGTCCGGATATAAATGTCCAATTGTTAATTTCATCATTTCCTGCCCTCCATTTTCTTTAAAAGATTATGTGTGGTATAAAGTCCTGTATAATTTACAAGGACATACAAATTTTTCGTTCCGTTTTGAATTTTATTTTCAATAGCTTTTTCAATATCTTGTTCAACATCAGAGGGAATATCCACATATTTCAGTCGAAGCGCCATATCCAGACAACGAATACCGCAGACAGTGATAGAGGCAGTGTTTGTATCTTTTAAACGATCAAAATCCACATCCCAGAGCCAAGAAATATCAGTACCATCCTGACTGTTATCATTAATTAAAATAATGATATCTTTTGGGCTGGTATCTGTCATAACAGCAGAAATATTTTGATTAAAACCTGCCGGGTTTTTAGCGAGGTTCAGCATGACTTTAGTGCCTCGGATTTCAAATAGTTCGTTTCTTCCGAACTGAGGAGTGAAATTTCCTAAAACATCATTAAAATGTTCAAGAGAAATATTTGCCATGGAGGCAGCGCCGTAAACAGCTAAAATGTTATAAACGTTATAAAATCCTCTGTAATTTGCTTTTACATGGAAGTCGTTTACATCAAAAGTAATTCCTTCATCAAGTTTTACGTTTGTTCCATCAAAATCCAAATGAGGTCGTTTGAACCCGCAATGAGGGCAATAGTAGTCTCCCAACTGGCTGTAATGATAGAAGTGATATTGCATTTTTTCACCGCATCTTTTACAAAATCTGCCTTCACGTATTTCTCTGCTGTTTTCATCTGATAGGACTTGTTGGCTAATTCCGTAAGCAGCATATTCATTTTCGTTATCAAGAGCCAAGAAAGTGGATAAAGAGTCGTCTCCGTTTACAAGAAGCTTCATGTTGGGAGCCATTTTCATGGCTTTTGATAAAAGGTTCATCGTGGTGTCGATTTCTCCGTAGCGATCCAACTGGTCTCGAAACAGATTGGTAAGAACCATAAAATCCGGCTGAAAATGAGGAAAAACTCGAACGGTAGAAGCTTCATCAATTTCAATGCAGGCATAATCTGCTTTTAAATGTCCTGAAAGCCCTGTGTTGAGTACAAAAGCAGAGACGACACCATTTAACATATTAGAGCCGGTGCGGTTGCAGATTACTTTTTGCCCATTTGCCTCCAAAACGGAAGCTAATAAGTTATTGGTAGTTGTTTTGCCGTTTGTGCCGCATACCACAAAAATATCTTTTTTTACTTCCTTTGCCAGTTCAGAAAGGATGGGTGGATATATGGAGAGAGCGGCTTTTCCTGCCAACGTAGCCCCTTGTTTTCCGGTGAGACGGCAGGCTGTTTTGATGAAGTGTGCACTCCATACAGCGAAAAGTCTTCGTATATTCATGATAAATTCATTCCTTTATTTTGTAGTGTGTGTATTGTTTTCTTCCAGTATTCATTATACATAAAGAAAAGAAAGAGCACAATAAGAAATCTAGGGAGGCGCTATATATGGGAAATGAATTTAAAAATATACTGTTATTATATTTGAGAACGTGAGTATATATTGAAATATATTTATATAATTTTATTTTTTATAAAAATATTCTAATGTCTTATAAAAAGATTGAAATTTTTAGAAAATAGAGTTATAATTCAGATATAAACGCGTTGCAGAATGAGCGTGATTTGGAGAGCATATTATGTTTGAGGCAGGAGGTGTAAGTAGAAACTAGTTAGGAGGGCGAAAGTGATTTAGAAAACAATGTTCAAGACAGTAATTATAAAATAGATGCAGCGTAAGTATAGGTAAATGAAAGGAGAAGGTATATGGGGGATACTTCTAAAAAATTATTAGCAGATTTAGCAATGTCAGCTGCAATGGTTATAGGACTCCTTCTTATATTAAATTATTTTAATGGGGGTTGTGTTCTGAATGCCTTATAAGATGAGGATTAAAGATGGGGAAAATATAAATTTAAAAGGAGGCTCGGCCTATGAGAAAAAAATTTACAAAAAAGATGGTAGCGTTTAGTCTTGCAGCTACAGTTATAGCTACAGGTACAACACCTGTTTCTGTATCTGCGCAAAAGCTTACTTCACCAACAGACTACAGCAATCCTGAAAATTGGAACGTTCGTCACACTGTGAAAGATATTTATGGTATGCTTACTGAATTAGAAAAGGCATATCCTGAGTATGCTGAACTTAGTTCTATCGGAAAAACAACAAAAGAAAATGATATTAAACTTCTCACAATTACCAACGAGAATTCAAAAAACAAAAACAAAAAAGGTGTTGCTTATCTGGCAAATATCCATGGTGATGAAAGAGAATCCGGAGAAAGTGCTGCTTATACAGCAGCATGGCTGTTAGAAAACCTTGATGATCCAATGGTAAAGGAAATGTTGGAAAGAAATATTATTTATATTATTCCTATACTAAATCCGGATAGCCATGATATCTTTGAGTATTTCGTTCGCGGAACCAGCCAGTTATTAGATAAAAACGGCGATGGAATTCCAAGTAATGACTTATATGCAGACATTACAGGTGACGAGTGGATTGGTTATCTTTATACAACTGATGAAAGCAAAACAAGAACTGGTGATATCGGATATGAATCAAAAGATTTAGATGGAAATGGTTGGCTCGGTGACGATTCCTGGGCTAGTGGCTACGACATTAACCGCAACTTTGATTTCCAGTGGGCTCCTGAACATGCCGGAATAAGCGGCGGTCTTTCAGCTGCATCCGAAATTGAAACACAGCATATTCAAAATTTCCTTAAAGAAACACCTTTAGACGCTTTAGTAACTGTTCATACCGGTATTCAGGCTGTATTATATCCTTGGGGATATCGCGATACAGATCAGTCCAATCCTGAAGAAGTTGCAGATATTGAGTTTATGGCAAACACAGCTGAAAAAATGAGAAAAGCAATTGAACAGACTACTGAAAGAAACTACTATGTAAGTAATTCTTACCATGATTATCAGACATATTCTGAATTGTTAGATTACGCTTATGGCGTACATGGAATTCATACTTACACCATGGAAGTTATTTGTGAAGGTTATGACGAATCTGTAAGTTATAAACCTGATCGTAATCCTGATGCTTACGAAAATCCAGAAAACTTCGATATCTGTCTGTGGAATGATCCAAAATGGGAAGGAAGCCGCAAAGAATATATTCCTTACGAAGATTTTGTTGAAATAATGGAAAAAAATGGTTTAAGTCCTGAAACTGTAAAAGTTGTAGACAGAACTACAAAAGAAGAAAAAACATTATCAGAAATGAAACCTGCCTATATCTATGTTAGCTCCAGTGAACGTAATCAACGTGGAACATACGTAGCAGAAGATCAGGATAAGCTGGTAGAAGGTGCAAAAAATGCTTTCCTTGAAATGGTTTCTGCTGAAAATGGGGAGAAAGTAGTTGGATGGAAAGCGATTGACGGAAAATGGTATTACTTTAACGAATATGGAGTTATGGAAACCGGCTGGGTATCCGTAGATGGTCATTGGTATTATCTGAATGAAGATGGAATTATGGAAACCGGCTGGGTATTTGTAGACGGACATTGGTACTACATGGATCAATGGGGAGCAATGGAAACTGGCTGGGTATTTGTAGACGGACATTGGTACTATATGGATCAATGGGGAGCAATGCGAACCGGCTGGGTATTTGTAGACGGACATTGGTACTATATGGATCAATGGGGAGCAATGCGAACCGGTTGGGTATCTGTAGGTGGCTATTGGTATTATATGGATCAGTGGGGAGCAATGCAGACTGGTTGGGTATTTGTAGATGCCTATTGGTATTATCTGAATAGCGATGGAAGTATGGCGGCTTCTCAGTGGATAGGAGATTATTATGTACAGGCAGACGGGGCTATGGCAACGAATACATGGATTGACAGATATTATGTAGATGCGTCGGGCAGATGGGTAAAAAATGCTTAAAACATTATATACATTGGTATAGTAATAAAGAGCCTGTAAGAGCAGGCTCTTTATTAACGAAGTCAAAGAATACAAAGCTCTATTCTTGAGAAAATTAGAAATATGAAAAAACTATTGATATTTCCAGAAGTATATGTTAAAATATCACTGTTGTTGCAAGACAAAGTCTTACATACAATGCCCAGATAGCTCAGTTGGTAGAGCAGAGGACTGAAAATCCTCGTGTCGCTGGTTCGATTCCGGCTCTGGGCACTTTAATCAAACATATCTTTGACATAGAAATGGGGCTTAAAATACCGTTGTCGAGGCAGAAGTGCTTTGGCAGCGGTATTTTTGTAAACAAAAAATTAGATTTTATGTCATAAAATGTTTTAGAGATTTATATTATGGTGAACAGGTGCTTCAATAATGAAAGGAAATGACGAGATGAAATATATTGCACATATAGACGGAGAGAGAATACAAACAATAAAAGAACATTTAGAGGGGACTGCAAAATTATCAGGAGAATTTGCAGAAAAATTTGGAAAACAAGATTGGGGATATTGTTGTGGAATGCTACATGATATTGGAAAATACTCTATAGACTTCCAAAAAAGGATCTTGGGAGAAAACAATTATAGAGTAGATCATTCCACAGCAGGTGCCAGAGTATGTCTGGAAAAAGGAGGGAAATATAGTTTTTTAGAATATTGCATTGCAGGGCATCATGCAGGGCTGCCGAATTATGGGAATAATTATGATGAGAGTACAGATTCAACTTTGTCAGGGAGAAGATTGAAAAAGCTTAGTGATTATCAGGCTTATCAGACAGAAATTGAAGTTCCTGCGATTAATTCTATGCCAATTGATTTGAAAAGAACAGTTAATCCAGATTTTTCTCTTAGTGTTTTTATGAGAATGATATATTCTTGCCTAGTAGATGCTGATTTTTTAGATACGGAAGCATTTATGAAAGAGGGGAAACAGGGGAGAAATTCAGGAGAAAATATAGAAATACTTTTTAAAAAATTAGAAAATTATATTTCAGGCTGGCTTAAAAATCAAGATATAGATACAGTAAATGGAAGAAGAACAGAAATATTAAAGAATTGTTTAGAAATGGGAAAGACAGAGAAGGGACTTTTTCGTTTGACTGTACCGACTGGCGGAGGAAAAACAGTAGCATCACTTGCATTTGCATTACGACATGCGCTAGAAAATAAAATGGATAGAATTATTTATGTAATACCATATACAAGTATTATTGAGCAAAATGCAAAAGTATTCCGAGATATTTTAGGAGAGGAAAATGTATTGGAAAATCACTGCAATGTTGATTACGAAAGCTCTGAAGAACTTCTGCCAATGCAACTGGCATCAGAAAATTGGGACAAGCCAATAGTTGTTACAACGAATGTACAGTTTTTTGAATCTTTATTTGCCAATAAATCTTCGAAATGTAGAAAACTACATAATATCGCAAATAGTGTAATTATTTTTGATGAAGCTCAAATGCTCCCAAACGATTATTTAAAACCTTGTGTTGCGATGATTGAAGAACTTATTAACAGTTATCAGGTGAGTGCTGTTTTATGTACAGCCACACAGCCTGCATTGGCTTCGTTTTTTCATGAGAGGATTTCAGCAAAGGAATTATGTCCAAGAAAGGAAGAACAATTTGAGTTTTTTAAAAGAACGGTTTTTGAGAATGTAGGTGTATTGACGGAAAATGATTTGATACAGAGATTAGAAAAAGAGTATCATGCACTTTGCATTGTAAATACCAAAAAGAGAGCACAGAGAATTTATAAACAATTAGAAGGAGATGGCGTCTATCATCTGTCTACCAGTATGTACCCAAAACATAGAAGACGTATATTGCGAGAGATAAGAGAGCGGCTTCAAAAAAATAAAAAATGTATTCTTATTTCAACTAGCCTTGTAGAAGCGGGAGTGGATCTGGATTTTCAATCTGTTTATCGAGAACTTGCAGGAGTGGACTCTATGATACAAGCAGCAGGCAGATGTAATAGAGAAGGACTTAGACCAGCAAAAGAAAGTAAAGTATATATTTTTCAGTTTGAAGGAAAAGAAAATGTTTTAGGGCAAAGACAGCAAATTGATGTGGCAAAAAGTGTGATTGCTGATAACAGAGATATTTCTGATATGGAAAGTATTACTCAATATTTTGAAATGCTGTATCATATTAAAGGTGATAGTTTAGACAAGAAAAAGATAATGGATGAGTTTCAGAATAAAAGATATAATTTTGCAAAAGTAGGAAAAGAATTCAAATTAATTGAGCAAGATACAAAAACAATTTTTATAAATTATGAGGAGGAGGCAAATGAAACTCTTTGTTTATTAAAGGAGAGAGGATTTACTTGTTCGGGAATGCGTAAAGCAAGTCAGTATTGCATTACAGTCTATGAAAATGAATTTAATAAATTGTACAGTATAGGGGCAATTCAACCGATTTCCGAAGATATTGAAGATTTCTATGAATTGAGAGATAAGGAGAAATATACAGAAAAGATAGGATTAGAATTGGAACTTGATGATGGAGCGGCAGTGTTTTTCTGAAAAATGATAAATTGAGAAAAAGTGAAAGAAGCGGTAAATGTATGGCTGTTAAACTGCCGATTTACATTTACCGCTTCTTTGGGATAATTAAGATTACTATCGATGTTTCAATCCACAGATATATCTGACAGATGTAGTATAGCACATAGTTTTTTTTCGCTCAAGGATTAAGAATACATTTAAAAACTAATAGTAAGAAAAATAAAATTTCATCGAAAGTATCTTAACAAAAATATTTTGGTGTTGATTTCGTGATACAGGTATGATATATTGAAAATATAGTAAAAGATTGAGAGAAAATCAGAAAAGATAAACAAACTATATAAAAGGAGAGAATAAATGCTTTTATATCATGGAAGTAATGTTGTCGTGGAATACCCGGAAATTCGAAAAGCAAAATTCAATAAAGATTTTTATTTTGGATTCTATTGCACGAAATATATGGAGCAGGCTGAACGTTGGGCGACTCGATATGGAAAAGAAGGATACATTAATAAATATAAGTATATGCCAAATGAAAAATTAAATTATCTTATATTTGAGAAAATGACAGAAGAATGGCTGGATTTTATAGTAGCGTGTCGTCAAGGAAAATCCCATAAATATGACATTGTAGAAGGTCCAATGGCAGACGATACTATTTATAATTATATCCAGAATTTTATTGATGGTAAAATATCCAGAGCAGCATTTTGGGAATTAGTAAAATTTAAGTATCCTACCCATCAAATTAGTTTTCATACTATTTCTGCACTGGATACGTTAACATTTATAGGAAGTGAGACTGTATATGGCAAGAAAAAATAATAATGCTTTGTTTTTTACATGTAGTTTAATTGAATATATTGGGAGAAAAGTAAAGCAAAAAAGAAGTGAAGTAGTGGAGACTTTAGGGTACGAACGAATAGAGCGAATTTATGAGTATGCGGATGTATTTCATTGTGAACCTATTGAAAAAGTAGCTGATGAATTTATTGAGGAAAGTAACCTTAAGATGGGGACATTTGACAATGAAAAACAATGTAAATATGTAATTCCAGATTATTGGAGCATAGGTGAAGTGTACGAAAGACTAATAGAAGATATTTATGCAGAATGTGAAATTGTGAAAGGAATTTGGGAAGTCTATCATTCATGGATTGATGAACATATTTCAGATTACAATACAGATTTTTATTATCAGCCTAGAGATTATATCGCCGTATGTTATGAAGAAGGAGAGGTACTATAATGATGAAAGAGGTGAAATTATGGGAATGGGAGTAAAAGTGAAAGTCTGGGGAGATTACGCATTGTTTTCGCGTCCGGAATTAAAAGTAGAACGATATTCTTATGATGTAATAACCCCATCAGCAGCGAGAGGAATTTTAGAAGCAATTTATTGGCATCCGGGAATGAAATGGGTTATTGATAAAATATATGTAAAAAATCCAATTAATTTTACCAGTGTACGAAGAAATGAAGTAAAAAGCAAAATTTCTGCCAATAATGTTCTGTCAGTATACAATGGAGCTGAAAAGCCTCTGTATGTCAGTAGCAAAGAGGAAATTGTTCAGCGGGCATCTATAATTTTGACAAATGTAGAGTATGTAATTGAAGCTCATTTTGATATGACAGAAAGAGCGAATGCGACGGACAATCCTGGAAAGTTTAAAGATATCATAATGAGACGTTTAAAAAGGGGTGAGTGTTATCATATGCCATACTTCGGATGTAGGGAATTTCCGGCACACTTTGCACTATGTGGAGATGAAGAAATTAAGACAGCATATGATGAGGTGGAAGAAAAAGATCTGGGGTTGATGCTATTTGATATGGATTATACAAATAGTGAAAATATCAGTCCAATGTTTTTTAGGGCAATTATGAACCGAGGAGTGATAGACCTGCGGAATTGTGAGGTGATACGATGATTTTACAGGCTCTTGTGAAACACTATGAAAATCTGGTCGAAGAAGAGAAAGTATCAAAACAGGGATGGTGCAGTGCAAAAGTATCTTATGAGATTGAATTATCTAAAGAAGGTGAAATAAAAAATATTATTTGCTTAAAAATAGAAGAGGAAAGAGGGAAAAAAACGGTAATAAGACCTCAAAATTTATTGGTTCCGGAAATGGTAACGAGATCTTCAGGAGTTTCTGCTAATTTTTTATGTGATAATGCAAAATATCTTCTTGGCATTAGTCAGGAAAAAGATGAAAAGGATAAAAAGAGGGCAGAAGAATGCTTTTTGGCAGCAAGGGACAAGCATTTATCTTTATTAAATCATGCAGAAGGCGAGATGGCAAAAGCAATTTGTTTGTTTTTTCAAAACTGGAAACCGGAAAAAGCTATGGAATATCCTAAAATTAGTGAAAATTGGGAGGATATCACGGATGGTGGTAATTTGATTTTCGGAATGGGAACACACTATGCTCAAGATGATATGCAGATTAAGCGGATTTGGGATAATCGCAAAATGGAAATTAATCAGGAGGCAAAAGGTATTTGTCTTGTGACCGGAGAACAGGAAGAAATTTCCAGAATTCACAGAGGAATTAAAGGGGTACCAGGAGCGCAATCAAGTGGAGCAGCCTTAGTTTCTTTTAATGCTCCGTCTTTTGAGTCTTATGGTAAAGAACAAAGTTATAATGCTCCAGTGGGTAAATATGCTGAATTTGCATATACAACAGCACTGAATTATCTACTGTCAGATAGAAAAAATTCTCTTCAAATTGGTGATACAATGGTTGTTTTTTGGGCAGAAAGCGGAAAGACGGATTATCAGGACGCATTTTTGGAATGTATGGAGCCCCCTGTAGATAATCAAGAGGAGTTAAAAGGATTATTTGAAAGAATACAAGAAGGAAAACCAATTATAATCAAAGGAAATGAATTAAATCCGGAGCAGAGGTTTTACATATTAGGTTTGGCACCAAATGCAGCAAGATTATCCGTACGTTTCTTTTACGAGAATTCATTTGGGAAAATTTTGAAAAATATTTCTGAACATTATAAAAGAATGGAAATTATAAAACCCAAATGGGAAGAAAATCAATATTTAGGCGTACAGGAAATGTTGTTTGAAACAGTAAATAAAAAATCTACAGATAAAAAGCCTATATCTAATATGGCGACAATGACTTTTCGTGCAATTTTATCAGGAGATAGATATCCGGCAAGATTATATTCAGATACATTGATTCGCATTCGCGCAGAACAAGACGAAAAAAAGTTAAGTTGGAAGAGAATGTCAATTATTAAAACATATTTAATACATAATTATAAATGGAAGGAAGGAGAAAACTATATGGGATTAAATGAGGAAAGTAATGATATTGCGTATGTATTGGGGAGATTGTTTTCTGTATTGGAGTCAATACAGGCAGATGCAAATCCGGGCATTCAGGCAACTATCCGTGATCGCTATTTTAATTCAGCATGCGGAACTCCGGCATCAGTGTTTCCTGTTTTGATTAAGCTAAAAAACAGCCACATGAAAAAAATAGGACGAGAAAAGGAAGGAACAAAAAAGTATTACGAAAAACTTTTTGCAGATATTATGTGGAAAATTAATGAGCAAGAGGGTTTTCCGAAACGTTTATCTTTGGAAGAGCAGGGGAAATTTGCTCTTGGATATTATCACCAGATACAAAAAAAATATGAGAAAAGAGAGGAAAAATAAATGAGCGAAGTAATTAAGAATAGATATGAATTTGTAGTTTTATTTGATGTAGAGAATGGAAATCCAAATGGTGATCCGGACGCAGGAAATATGCCGAGAATTGACCCGGAAAGTGGTCTTGGATTAGTGACAGACGTATGTTTGAAGAGGAAAATTCGGAATTATGTAGAGACTGTAAAAGAAGAGGAAGAAGGATATAAAATTTACATAAAAGAGGATGTTCCACTAAATAGAAGCGATCGGGAAGCTTGTGCTGATTTGGGGATTAAGGACACAGATGAAAAAAAGGTGACAGAGTCTTTAAAAAAACTGAAAAAAAGTGATGCAGAAGCAGATATCAAAATTCGGGATTATATGTGCCGGAACTTTTATGATATTCGGACTTTTGGTGCTGTAATGACAACATTTGTAAAAGCTGCTTTAAATTGCGGACAAGTAAGAGGACCTGTACAGATTGGATTTGCCAGAAGTATTGATCCTATTGTTTCACAGGAGGTTACAATTACAAGGGTTGCGATTACAACAGAAAAAGATGCCGAAAATAAAAGTACTGAAATGGGGAGAAAAAGCATTGTTCCTTACGGATTATATAGGGCAGAAGGATATGTATCTGCTAATTTAGCAAGAAAAGTTACTGGTTTCTCAGAAGATGATCTTAATTTACTATGGGAAGCAATTATCAATATGTTTGAACACGACCATTCTGCAGCAAGAGGAAATATGGCAGTTAGAGAGTTAATTGTATTTAAACACAGCAAAGAGTTGGGAGATTGTCCAGCGTATAAATTATTTGATTCTATTGAGATAAGAAAAAAAGATGAAGTAGAATATCCAAGAAGTTATCAAGACTATGTTGTAGAAGTGCATGAGGAAAATATACCGAGTTCCGTAGAGATGAGAAGGATGATTTGATGGAGTATGCAGAAGATAATTATTTGATGTTATCAGGTATTCAACATTTTAAATTTTGTAGAAGACAATGGGCTTTAATTCATATTGAACAACAATGGGCAGAAAATGTGCATACAGTTGTAGGAGAATTGATGCATAAGAAAGCACATGATCCTTATCTTGTAGAAAAAAGAAAAGACTTGTTAGTGGTGAGGTCTCTTCCAATTGCGTCAAGAATAATGGGTGTCAGTGGGGAATGTGATGTTGTTGAATTTCAAAGATGTGATAATGGCATTAAACTTCATGGTCACAGAGGTACATTTTCGGTTTATCCTATTGAATATAAAAAAGGAAAACCTAAAATTACGGAAGAAGATAAGCTTCAGCTGGCAGCCCAAGTATTGTGCTTAGAGGAGATGTTTTCTACAGAAATTTGTGAGGGCGCTTTATTTTATGGAGAAACAAGAAGGCGTGAAGTTGTAAAAATTACAGAGGATCTACGGCAAGAAGTTATACAGATGTTTCAAGAAATGCATCAATACTTTGACAGAAAATATACACCAAAGGTAAAATACAGCAAAGCATGTAATGCCTGCTCTCTTAAGGAGATTTGTTTACCTAAGATAGGAAAATCAGGAACTGTAAAAAGTTATATTACCCAGATGCTAGGGGAGGAATTGGAATGAAGAAGTTATTAAATACATTGTATGTGACTTCTGAGAATAGTTATTTGGCATTAGATGGAGAGAATATTGTAGTTTTTGAAGAAAAAACAGAAGTGGCACGATTGCCTTTGCATAATTTGGAAGGAATTGTTTCTTTCGGGTATAGGGGAACAAGTCCTGCACTTATGGGAGCATGTGTAGATAGGAATATTTCTCTGTGCTACATGACACCTCAAGGGAAATTTTTGGCCAGAGTAACAGGGAAGGTAAAAGGAAATGTTGTATTAAGAAAGCAGCAATACGTAAGCACTCAAGATGAAGGGCAAAGTTTAGAAATAGCTAAGAATTGTATTCTAGGAAAAGTGTATAATGCAAGATGGGTGTTAGAAAGGGCTATTCGAGACCATAGTTTTCAGATTGACGTGGAACGGGTAAAATCAGCATCGGAATATTTAAAAAAATCATTGAAGTATATTCAAAATAGTCAGTCGAAAGAACAACTGAGAGGATATGAAGGAGAAGCTGCACAAATTTATTTTGGGGTATTTGATCAATTAATATTGCAGCAGAAAAAGGAGTTTAAATTTGCTGGAAGAAATAAAAGACCGCCAGTGGATAATGTAAACGCATTATTATCTTTTGTATATACATTATTAACAAATCAGATTGTTGCAGCTCTTGAGAGTGTTGGTTTGGATCCTTATATGGGTTATTTGCATACGGAACGTCCAGGCAGGGCATCCTTAGCTCTGGATTTGATTGAAGAGCTACGAGCGGTTTTGGCAGATCGATTTGTTTTGTCATTAATTAATAAGAAGATTATTACAGGTAAGAACTTTGTGAAAAAAGAAAATGGCGCTGTGCTTATGAGTGACGACTTAAGAAAAAAATTGTTGATTGAGTGGCAGAATAAAAAGAAAGAAACTTTAACACATCCATATCTTAAAGAAAAAATAGAATGGGGTATGGTTCCTTACGTGCAAGCTATGCTTTTAGCAAGGTATCTAAGAGGTGATTTAGACAGCTATCCGGTATTTCTTTGGAAATGAGAGAGGGAGTTTGGTATGTTAGTATTGATTACATATGATGTAAATACAGAAACAGCAGATGGAAAAAGAAGATTGCGCAAAGTTGCAAAGCAATGTGTAAATTATGGAAGAAGAGTGCAGAATTCTGTATTTGAGTGTATTTTAGATAATGCACAATGTATTATGCTTAAATCAAAATTGATGGATATTATTGATGAGGAAGTCGATAGTTTGAGATTTTATTATTTGGGAAATCAATATAAAACAAAGATAGAGCATGTTGGTGTTGATAGGGGAATTTCAGTAGATGATATTCTTATTATATGATTGTTGTGCGAATGGCAAGTGGACACGGTAGTGTAAGGAGACTCGCACCAGAAAAAATGTACAAAAGTTATAGGGAGATGGTTAAAAATACAAAACAAGAAGAAAAATATTGGTAAAGATTAATGAAAATTGAAAAATGTAAGATATAAAATTAGATAAGATTGCTGTCGCTCCCTTCGCGGGAGCGTGGATTGAAATTTTTAACCCTTTCGGAGAGAATTTTTTAATTGTGTCGCTCCCTTCGCGGGAGCGTGGATTGAAATGTCCTCTGGGTTTGGACAGTCTACAAAAATTCCGTGTCGCTCCCTTCGCGGGAGCGTGGATTGAAATTAGAAACACTTGGTTTAATTGAAGTGATAGAGGGAAGTCGCTCCCTTCGCGGGAGCGTGGATTGAAATGGCAGTTCCACCCCTTTAATAATTTCAGGGTAATTGGTCGCTCCCTTCGCGGGAGCGTGGATTGAAATTAGGGGGTAATCAACAGGTCGGTCATGGCTCTGGGTCGCTCCCTTCGCGGGAGCGTGGATTGAAATATTCAAAACTTGAAACAAAATTATATCGTTCAGGGTCGCTCCCTTCGCGGGAGCGTGGATTGAAATATAAAGCATTTTATAATCCACATTCGGTGGTGTCGTCGCTCCCTTCGCGGGAGCGTGGATTGAAATTTTGTGATGTCTGTTGTTCTTGCAGATGTGATATGTCGCTCCCTTCGCGGGAGCGTGGATTGAAATCAGTGTGTGGCGTTCGGGAAAATCGCAGAAACAGTCGCTCCCTTCGCGGGAGCGTGGATTGAAATAATATTTTAATTATGTGTCACTTAAAATCTATTTTGTCGCTCCCTTCGCGGGAGCGTGGATTGAAATTTAAATTCATACACATTCGATTCAGTTTATGAAAGTCGCTCCCTTCGCGGGAGCGTGGATTGAAATTCGCTGGCGGTATGGCAGGGGTGTTTCTTACATGGTCGCTCCCTTCGCGGGAGCGTGGATTGAAATCTTGTGGCTTTCCGGGTACTGTAAAACGTATCATTGTCGCTCCCTTCGCGGGAGCGTGGATTGAAATGAAAGAACCCTTGCATCTAAACTAAGAGATTACGTCGCTCCCTTCGCGGGAGCGTGGATTGAAATGTAAAGATGGCACAATCGAAAGGGGCAGACCAGGTCGCTCCCTTCGCGGGAGCGTGGATTGAAATTCCCCGAAAGGATTAAAAGAAGTTAGAAAAACACGTCGCTCCCTTCGCGGGAGCGTGGATTGAAATTTATCCGTATACTCTCCAGTCCATTTTCCATACTCGTCGCTCCCTTCGCGGGAGCGTGGATTGAAATGGAAGTATGCCAGTTGAAATGCAGGATGTAGGAAGTCGCTCCCTTCGCGGGAGCGTGGATTGAAATTTCTGTGGTGGAAATTTGGAGAAGCTTACGGATAGTCGCTCCCTTCGTGGGAGCGTGGATTGAAATATTTTTTCTGTCGGTTTGGTAACTGTCTCAACAAGTTACTCCCTTTGCATCTTTAGATTATTCCCTTTATGGAGTGATGTGTTAATATGAATTCGTTGTTGCAAGACAAAGTCTTACATACAATGCCCAGATAGCTCAGTTGGTAGAGCAGAGGACTGAAAATCCTCGTGTCGCTGGTTCGATTCCGGCTCTGGGCACTTTAATCAAACATATCTTTGACATAGAAATGGGGCTTAAAATACCGTTGTTGAGGCAGGAATGCTTTGGCAGCGGTATTTTTTTCATAGGAAATTGCGTCCTATGAAAAAAATGCTCCGCAGGGATGCGCAGCTCGCGGAAATGAAATCATTACTTTGTGAACCGCGCGCGCAGATTGCGCAACAGCGAAATCTTTTTTATTACATAGGAAATTGCATTGTTGCGTAATCTTTTTATGTTTCAGAATAAGGGTTGTATAAAATGACTAAAATAAAAAGAAAATATTTATATATATGCAAAATAGTAAAAAATTCTATATAAAAACAAAAATTTTATATGTATTTTTTTGGGCGAAGTGCTATAATGATGCTCACTGTTAAAACACGAAAGGAGATATTTATGAGGAAGCAGAGATTAGCACGCATTGGGGCGGCAACACTTGCAGCTGTGCTTACTGTACAGGGAATGGGATTTTCCTCCACAGTATATGCAAAGGAAGAACCTGTCAGAGTGAAAGCGGACTCACAGACACAGATGAGTTCAGAACCGGAGCAGGTAGCGGTGAAGGATTACGGCAGCAATTCTGCCAGAACACAAAACTTCGACAGTGATTGGAAATTCAATTTAGGAGATGTATCAAATGCACAGACTCCGACGTTTGATGATTCAAAATGGAGAACACTGTCCTTACCCCATGATTACAGTATTGAGCAGGAATACTCCCAGTCATTGGAAGCGGAAAGCGGTTATTTGCCGGGAGGAGTAGGCTGGTATAGGAAGAATTTTACTTTAGGTGAAGAAGCCAAAGGAAAACGTATTCGCATTGATTTTGACGGTGTGTATATGAATGCCACTGTTTATGTGAATGGAAAAGAAGTAGGTACGCATCCTTATGGATATACACCGTTTTCTTTTGATATTACAGATTATATCAGTTATGACAAAGAAAATACCATTGCAGTAAAGGTAGATCATCAGACACCTTCCAGTCGCTGGTATTCCGGAAGCGGTATTTACAGAAGCGTGAACCTGACAACCACCAATGATGTTCATGTGGATTTAAACGGAATTAAAGTAGAAAGCAATAATCTGGAAAAAGAGGCAGGGAAAACTGTAAATACAGATGTAAAAACGACAGTTGTCAATGGCTCAAAAGAAGCAAAAAACATTACAATAACACATACAGTATTCAAAAAAGGTGAAAAACCAGATAAAGCAATTGGAACTTTTACAACAGAAGCAAAAGAAGTAAAAGCAGGAGAAAAGGCTGAAATTTCTGCAACAGTTCCTGTGGAAAATCCAAAGCTTTGGTCCGTGGAAAATCCAGAGCTTTATACAATTCGCACGGAAGTAAAAGCAGGTGACAAGCTTTTAGATACTTACGACACAGAATATGGTTTCCGCTATTTGAATTTTGATACAGAAACAGGATTTCAGCTAAACGGAAAAAATGTAAAATTAAAAGGTGTATGTATGCATCATGACCAAGGGGCATTGGGAGCAGTTGCCAATCGCCGTGCAATAGAGCGTCAGGTGGAAATTCTTCAGGAAATGGGATGTAACTCCATTCGTGTAACACATAATCCTGCATCAAAGGATTTAATTGAAGTTTGTAACGAAAAAGGTATCTTAGTAATCGAAGAAGTATTTGATGGCTGGCATCGTGCAAAGAACGGGAACAGTAATGATTATTCTGTATGGTTTGAAAAAGCCATTGAAGAAGATAATGCCATTCTGGGAAAAGAAGCAGATATGACATGGGCAGAATATGATTTAAAAGCAATTATGAAGCGTGACCAGAACGCACCATCCATTATTGAATGGTCTCTCGGAAATGAAATTCAAGAGGGAGCAGGTGGTAGCGGATATGCAGAAAGAGCAGACAAGCTGATTAAATGGGCAAAAGAAGCAGATGCTACGAAAACTCTTACTATTGGAAGCAATGCAGTTAAAAGAGGTGACTGGGAACAGGTTTCTATTGGAGATAAGCTTACAAAAGCAGGTGGCACATCAGGAACAAACTATTCTGACGGAACAAGCTACGATAAAATTCATAAAGAACATCCGGATTGGAAATTATATGGTTCTGAAACAGCATCATCGGTAAACAGCCGTGGAATTTACTCTGTTACAGGTAATCAGGAGGCTACTTCAGATCAGCAGCTTACTGCTTATGATAATTCAAGAGTAAACTGGGGAGCACTGGCAAGTCAGGCGTGGTATGATGTTATTCAGAGAGATTTTGTAGCAGGAGAATATGTCTGGACAGGATTTGACTACATAGGTGAGCCGACTCCTTGGAATGGGACTGACCCAGGAGCAAAAGGCACATGGCCATCACCGAAAAATTCCTATTTTGGAATTATTGATACAGCAGGATTTCCGAAAGACAGCTATTACTTCTACCAGAGTCAGTGGAATGAAGAAGTAAATACACTTCATGTGCTTCCGGCATGGAATGAAGATGTTGTGAAGAAAAACTCAGATGGAACAGTTCCTGTTGTAGTTTATTCTGATGCGAAAGAAGTAGAATTATTCTTTACTCCGGCAAATAGGGGAGAGAAGAAATCTCTTGGAAAGAAAACTTTTAAGACAGAAACGACAAAAGCAGGATATAGTTATCAAGTATTAGAGAATGGTAAGAAAAACCATAAAGATTTATATATGGAATGGCAGGTTCCTTATGAAGCAGGCACATTAGAAGCAGTTGCCAAAGACGCAAAAGGAAATGTAATTAAGGATACAGAAGGTCGTTCCGTAGTAAAAACAACAGGTGAAGAAGCGAAGCTGTCAGCAAAGACAGATAGAAACTCCATTCAGGCAGATGGAAAAGACCTTTCTTATATTACCGTAGATGTTACGGATAAAGATGGAAATATTGTGCCAGATGCAGCAAATCGTGTTACCTTTGATGTACAGGGAGCAGGAAAACTGGTTGGTGTAGATAACGGAAGTTCACCGGATCATGACTCTTATAAAGCAGATAACAGAAAGGCTTTCAGTGGAAAAGTTCTGGCAATTGTACAGTCTACAGAAAAAGCAGGAGAAATTACGGTTACTGCGAAAGCAGACGGTTTAGAGTCTTCCACAGTAAAGATTACGACTACGCCGGTAAAAGAAGAACCGTCAGAACGTTATGTCGAAAGCTATAAGTATTCAAAATCTTATTATGTAAAAACAGGTACAAAACCACAGTTGCCTAAGAAAATTGAAGCACAGTATTCAGATAGAACAAAGGAAGATGTAGCTGTTAAATGGGATGAAATCAGTGATGAACAGATTTCTAAAACAGGAAGCTTTACAGTAGAAGGAACAGTTGGTAAGAGAGACATCACTGTAAACATTAATATGATTGACGATGTGGCAGCGTTGTTGAATTATTCAGGAGCAACACAAAAGGGTGTAAAACCACAGCTTCCGGACGTAAGACCGGCAGTACTGCCTGATGGAACTGTTTTAGCAGCTTCTTTCCCAGTACAATGGGATGAAAAAGATGCGGATACTTTCCAAAAGCCGGATGAGATTGTGACAGTTAACGGTTCTGCTGATATTTTCGGAAAAACAATTCCGGTAACAGCATCTATTCGTGTACAGAAAGAAGATATTAAAATTGGAAGCAGTGTAACAAATGTTGCAAAACTTTCACAGAACATTCAAGGTTCTGATACATTAGAAGCTATTAAAGACGGAAAAACGGAGATGTCTTTAAATAACGATGGCGGTCCAAATGAAAGTGCATGGAGCAACTGGGATGCTTCTCAGAAAGGAACGAAAGAGGCAGAGCTTACTTTTACCTTCGATACACAGCAAAGAATTGGTGAAATTGTTATCCACTTTGCAAAGGACAACAATAGCATTCGTTTCCCGGATGCAGGAACAACAGAAATCTTTGTATCTGAAACAGGAAAAGACGGAACATGGGAAAAAGTAGAGGTTAAAGAACACATTGGTGAAGAAAAAGATAGAGTAAAAGCATATCGTTACGAAATAGCGCCTGTTACAGCTACTTATGTCAAAGTAAAAGTAGTAAATGCCAATGCAACTGATACAGGAAACAGAAAACCATGTACAGCAATTACAGAGGTGGAACTGAAAAAGGCAGAAGGCTCTTTTAAAGTGAATGAAACAGCAGAACTTGAAGAAGTCAAAGTAGGAGAGCGTGTTCTTCCAAATGCAGCTTATGCACTGGACAGCTATTCCGTACCGGAAACAGATGCAGCAGTAACTGCAAAAACAAAAGATAACGCATCTTTGACAATCCTGCCAAAACATGAAAATGTAGTACGTATGATTTTAGAGTCCGAAGACCATAAAGCAACAAAGAACTTTGCAGTGAGAATGGGAGAAGAAGAAACCGTTCTTCCGGATGATGACAGCAGAGACTATCCGGTGAAAAAAATTACTGCAACAGCAGGAAGCGAATACAAACCGGGAACTGCTAATGAAGGCCCTGTTAAATATGTTCTTGACGGAAAAGCAGAAACACATTGGCATACAAATTGGAGTGTATCAGGAGAAGGTTCAAAACCGGAACACAGAACAGTGACATTACAGTTGGGAAATGACGAAGAAGAGGCGCCGATGATTGATGCTCTGCGTTATATGCCAAGAAGTAATGGGGAAAATGGACGTGTGACAGAATATGAAATTCAGTATAGTCTGGATGGAGATAAGTGGCAGACAGCAGCAACAGGAGAAATAGATAAAAAACAGACCGGCTGGATGATTTTAGGATTTGAAGAACCGGTACAGGCAAAATATGTGCGTTTTATAGGTACACATACAACTTCAGACCAAGGGAATGATAAACACATGGCAGTATCAGAGCTTCGTGCAAGAGTAGCCACAGAAGCTCCGGCGCCATCAGAAAAGTATACCATCACAGCAAATGTAAATGATAAAATCATGGGTGCGGTGACACTTGACAGTGAAACAGGTGAGTATGAAAAAGGTACAAAAGCAACATTGACTGCTGTACCTAAAGAGGGCTTTGCTTTTGTGAATTGGACGATTGACGGACAGGAAGTAAGCAAAGAAAATCCTTATATTCATACAGTAGAAACAGATGCTACAATTACAGCTAATTTTGAACGGATAGAAGTTGAAAATGAAGGCTGGGTTCAGACAGAAAACGGTTGGGAATATTATGAAAACGGTCAGAAAGCAGTTGGCTGGAAAGAAGTTTCCGGAAAATGGTATTACTTTGAAAAGAACGGACTTATGCAGACCGGCTGGGTATTTGTAAATAACCATTGGTATTATATGGACCAGTGGGGAGCAATGTGCACCGGCTGGGTAGCAGTAGACGGACATTGGTACTATATGGACCAGTGGGGAGCAATGTGCACCGGCTGGGTAGCAGTAAATGGACATTGGTACCACATGGATCAGTGGGGAGCAATGCAGACCGGTTGGGTACTTGTAGATAGTAATTGGTATTATATGAATACAGACGGAAGCATGGCAATCGGCTGGGTAGCAGTAGACGGACATTGGTACTATATGGACCAGTGGGGAGCAATGCAGACCGGTTGGGCACTTGTAGATAGTAATTGGTATTACTTGAATACAGACGGAAGCATGGCAATCGGCTGGGTATTTGTAAACGACCATTGGTACTACATGGATCAGTGGGGAGCAATGCAGACCGGCTGGGTACTTGTAGGCGGTGATTGGTATTATTTGAATACAGATGGAAGCATGGCAACCAGCCAATGGATTGATGGCTATTATGTAGACGCATCCGGAAAGATGGAATAATACCGGAAAGATTTAAAAGATACTAAGCTATAACAGAAAAGGAGCATACTGAATGAAAAAAATTCATTTGGTATGCTCCTTATTTGTTTAAAGAGGTTTATAAATTTTTTATTTTATGAAAAGCATCCTGTGCGGCAATCGCACCGTCATTTACTGCGGTTACAACCTGTCGTAAATGCTTTTGTCTTACATCACCTGCACCATACAAAAGAGGGACCTTTGTTTCCATGGTGTCATTTACAAGGATGTATCCATGTTCATCTAATACGTTGAGAGGTTTTAAAAAATCTGTTACAGGTTCTGCGCCGATATAAGGGAAAATACCGGAGATGTTGAGGATGCGTTCTTCTTTTGTAAGCACATCCGATATTTTCAGACCGGTTACCTGTGTTGTATCATCGAGAACTTCTATGGGAACAGCCTGCTGTATAATTTCAATTTTAGAATTGGATGTTGCCGCATCTACGGCGATTTTATCTGCCCGAAATACATTCCGGCGCATAATAATATAAACCTTGCTGGCAAATTGTGTAAGGTATACCGCTTCTTCTAAAGCAGAGTTGCCTGCGCCGATAACAGCAATTTCTTTATCCCGATAAAAGGCTCCGTCACATACAGCGCAGTAGGAAATGCCTCTGCCGATATTTCTTTCTTCACCGGGAATGCTCATCAGACGTTCTTTTGTTCCGGTAGCTACCAGAACAGCAGGTGCTTCAAAAACTGTACCGTCTGCACAGATAACCTGTTTTTTTTCGCCATCGATAATTTCAGTGACCATTCCGTATTCATAAACAGCCCCAAAGCTGGTAGAATGTTCAAACATATCAAAGGCGAGCTGAGAACCGGGTTCCGATTGAATACCGGGCCAGTTGCTGATTTCATTTGTTTTTAATAATTTTCCACCGGGAGCGCCGCCTTCAAGCATTGCAGTCTTAAGCCCTGCTCTGGAGGCATAGATGGCAGCTGTCATACCGGCGGGACCTGCTCCGATAATAATAAAATCATATTCTTTTTTCATATCCATGCCACCTTTCTGCAAATTACAGTGCTTTCATTTTCTGCTCAATTACCGGTTTAGGAAGAAAGCCGATAGCAGAGTCTTTTACCTGTCCGTCTTTGATAAAGAAAATAGATGGTACTGTTGTAACCTTCCACTGTCTTGTTAATTCCGGATTTTCGTCAATGTCTACCTTTACAATTTTAAAATCCTGTGTTTCGGCATCTAACTGTTCTAATACTTGTCCCAGCATTTTGCAAGGTCCGCACCATGTTGCGAAAAAGTCTAAAAGAACCGGTTTGGAGGATTCTAATACCTCACTGTTAAAATTATTTTCATTTATGTGTAAGATTGCCATAATTGTTTTTCTCCTTTGCTTTGTTATTTTTTAGTTGATATCTGTATTATAACCACAGTGCTGATGATAGTCTGTGACAAGGTCACATATTTATACGAAAAATGGAAAAAATCTTAAAAAGTAAGGTAAAAGCGTTTACGAATACTCTTTAAATTGTTATAATAAAGCGTAAATATTAAGGTTTTAGTTTGGCAAAAGAAGGAGAGTATATGAGAGGAATTGAAGAACTGTCAGAGCTTTTAAAAAGTGATGAAATCAACAGTTTAGGTAAAGACCTTGGAAAGAGAATACAGGATAAATTAGAGCGAAGCGGCATCTACTTTCATATCTTTGCCAGAGTGAAAGAGGCAGGTTCAATCTGGCATAAGCTGGAATGGAAAAAGGAAGAATATCTCCAAAAGAATAAAAAGATGCAGGACATTGTGGGAATTCGAATTGTACTATATTATATGGATGATATTGCAATCTGCAAAGAAATGCTGAAAAACACGTATTCTATTATTGAAAAGGACTCCCATGAAGACAAACCAAAGGTAAATGAATTTAATCCTCTTCGAATGAATTATGTTTGTCGTATTCCGGAAGAATTTATTGAGCGATTTCCGACAAAGCTGTGGGAAGATTATCGAATTGATAAAACTTTTGAGGTGCAGATAAGAACAACTTTTTCAGAAGGGTGGCATGAAGTAGATCATGAAGTACGCTATAAGCATAAAGAAGCGTGGGAGCAGCACTATGATTTTTCGAGAGAGCTTAATGGAATTTACGCAACCTTGGAGGTTTGTGACAGGAGTATGGTAAATCTTCTGGAAAGGCTGGCGTACAGAAATTATAAAAACATGGAAATCGAGGCTATGGTTCGCCATAAATTCCGGTTGCGGTTTGAAAATCCTACCATATCCGTACCGCTGAAAGAGTTTCTGGAAAAGGATACAGAGCTGGTAAAGAAAATCTATCGCAGTGAAAGAGAAGAAACTATTCGTTTTTTTGCTAGTGATTTGTCGGAAGGAATTGCTCTGACGGTGGATAATTTGATTTTTGTATGCAATGAAGTCTGCTTAGGACGAAAGGACCTCGAAGACCGTACTCCGATGCTTATTCGTGAAAGAACAAAACAGTGGCAGGAAAGGCAAAAAATTTCCATTAATATGGAGAAATCTGTTGACACAGAGTTTTACTTATAATATAATATAACAGTATGACGTAGTTTGAATATGCTTAACCAAAAGCCCCGGTATAGCAGGTTCAAGTACGCTATTTGAAATTTTTGATAAAATATTCTATATTGTTGATAATAGGAGGTAAAACCATGAATACTTATATGGCTAATCCAGATAAGATCGAAAGAAAATGGTATGTTGTAGACGCTGAAGGACAGACATTAGGACGTCTTTCATCTGAAATTGCTAAGGTTTTAAGAGGAAAAAATAAACCTGTTTTCACACCACATATTGATACAGGTGATTATGTAATCGTAGTAAACGCTGAAAAAATCAAAGTTACAGGTAAAAAAATGGATCAGAAAATCTATTATAACCACTCTGATTATGTTGGCGGAATGAAAGAAACAACATTGAAAGAAATGATGGACAAAAAACCTGAAAGAGTTATTGAGCTTGCTGTTAAAGGTATGCTTCCAAAAGGACCTTTAGGAAGATCCATGATTAAAAAATTACATGTATACGCTGGACCAGAGCACAATCATGCAGCTCAGAAACCAGAAGTATTAACATTTTAATAGGAGGTAATGAACAGTGGCTAGTACAAAATTCTATGGAACAGGAAGAAGAAAATCATCTGTAGCTCGTGTATACTTAGTACCAGGTACAGGTAAAATCACAATCAACAAAAGAGATATTGATGAATATTTTGGATTAGAAACATTAAAAGTTGTTGTTCGTCAGCCATTAACACTGACAGAAACACTTGATAAATTTGACGTTTTAGTAAACGTTCATGGTGGCGGATTTACAGGACAGGCTGGTGCTATTCGTCATGGTATCTCCAGAGCATTATTAGAAGCTGACAGCGAATACAGACCTGCATTAAAAGCAGCTGGATTCTTAACACGTGATCCACGTATGAAAGAAAGAAAAAAATACGGTCTCAAAGCAGCTCGTCGTGCGCCTCAGTTCAGCAAGAGATAATCTTCCCTTTGGGACAGACAATTTCAAACAGTATTTACGAACCTCTCAGGATTTCGGTCTTGGGAGGTTTTTTGCATGCATTTTAGACGAAGATAATGGTATAATCTATTAATGAGATATATGAATTTGTGTCCCCGCTGGTGACACAAATTTATGAAAGGAGAGGGTGAGATGGCACATGATATACTTCTGTCAGGAAAGTTAGTAGAAATCATAGAAACATCAAGAAATAATGCTTTGAGAAAAGTGAATGAAGAACTTATTCGTATGTATTGGTTAGTAGGAGAATATTTAAGTATTGAGTCTATGAAAGCCACTTTTGGAGATAAATATATAGATATGATTTCTAAAGAAATACAAGAAATGTTTCCGGGAATTAGAGGGTTTAATCGGCGAGGTCTTTATAGGATGAAATAGTTTTATGAACTTTATAGGGATAACGCAATTGTGTCACCACTGTTGACACAATTAAGTTGGTCAAACCATCTATTGATTATGTCAGGATGCAAATCGGACGTAGAGCGAGAATTTTATATGAGGTTATGTATTAAAGAGAACTATTCAAAAAGGGAACTAGAACGTCAGATTAATAGTGGTTATTATGAGCGCTATATGCTCTCTAAAGAAAAACTTTTGCCGGAACCAATAAAAGGATTAAAAGAAAATCCATTTTTGGACTCGTACATTATTGAGTTTCTTGATTTGCCAAAGAATTTCAAAGAGTCGGATTTAAGAAAAGGTCTTATTCAAAATATGAAAGAATTTATTTTGGAAGTGGGTAAGGACTTTACATTTATTGATGAGGAATATCGAGTACAAGTAGGTGGAGAAGATTTTCGAATTGATTTATTATTTTTCCATAGAGGTTTGCAATGTTTGGTGGCTTTCGAGTTGAAGATTGGAAAATTTAAACCCGAATATGTTTCTAAAATGGATTTCTATTTGGAAGCATTAGATCGTCAAAAGAAAAAAGACAATGAAAACCCCAGTGTTGGAATGATTTTGTGTGCGTCCAAGGATGACGAAGTTGTAGAGTATGCTATGAGTAGAACCATGTCTCCAATGCTGGTTGCTGAATATAAGCTGCAATTACCGGACAAAACAGTATTGCAGAAAAAGTTACAGGAAGTAATCAATATGCCTTTGTTAGAGGAATAAGTAAAATTTCAAACAGTATTTTACAACTCCTCAGAACTTCGGTTTTGGGGAGTTTTTCTATTACATGAAAAAATATAAATATCATGAAAATTAAAAAAATCTGGAAAAATTTTTTATTATCTGCTATACTGTAACATAAGAAAGAATTTTTAAAGCAGATTTTGCAGAAAGGAGCAAGCTATGAGCTGGAAAACAACGACTATTCACCTCATGAAAGGTGCCTATATTGCTGTTTACAGGGATAGTGCGCTCTTTTTTAGGCAAAATCGTTTTTTATGATTGCGACAACTATAAAAAGCCACTATCTCCTAATCAAGTAATTTATTTGAAAAGGAGATTTTTTTATGCGTAAATTTAATATAAGACAGCAGATAGGTAAGTTATATTTACTAACTTCTGTGGGGTATTTTCAAATTGCAGGAGCATCATGGGTTGCATTGTTGGCGATGAGAGGATTTTCCCTTTTAGAAATTGGGATGTTGGAAAGTATTTTTCATATTGTAAGCTGTATATTTGAAATTCCGTCAGGCGTTGCGGCAGATGTTTTCGGTCGAAAAAAGACCATGGTTATGAGTCAGCTTGCTTCTTTATTATCCGGTGTCATGATGGTTTGGTCAGAGGGATTTTGGGCAACGGCATTTGCCATAGGATTTAGCGCTTTAAGCTATAATTTGGCTTCCGGTACGAGAGAGGCATTGGCTTATGACAGTTTAAAACTGGTAGGAAAAGAAAACGAGTATAATACGTTTGCAGCAACAGATATGATGCTTTACAGAATTGCCAATTCTACGTCCACACTCTGTGCAGGGCTTGCATTATTTCTCGGCTTTCGAAAAGCTTATACGGCGGATATTCTTTTTACTTTGATAGCATTATTTATTGCATGCAGTTTAAAAGAGGTCGAGATAGGAACGAAAACAGATGAAAAAAAGGTATCTGACAGAGTGGTGAATACAGTCAGAGAAAGCTGGCATTTTCTACTTCTTAATAAAAAGATGAGAAGGATTATGGTAATCAATGCAATTATAGGAGCTGTTTCCACGTTGGTATTGTTCTTTTTACAGGCAAAGCTACCCCTTGCAGGCTTAAATCAGGGGATGCTGGGACCGGTCCTTTTTGCCATGGGGATGGGAGCTGCTTTAGGTTCAAGAGCAACATCACTTTTTCCATCAGTTTCTTATAAAAAGGTTGTGCTCATCAGTAGTTTGATTGTGATAGTTTCTTTTCTCTTGGCATTTACAAAAAGTCCTGCTTTCATGATTTGCGGAGGTTTTGTAGGAGCATTTGCTGATGATTTTCTGGAAGTCAGGACAGACGTGCTTATCAATGAAATGATTTCTTCTGAGCAGCGTGCAACCTTAATTTCGGTAAATTCGTTTATTTTTTCTATTGTTATGATTGTTTTATCTACATGGATGGGGTGGATTATGGCATGATTTTATGGTAGGATAGATACATATACATGAAGAAAAAGGAGAACAGCAAAGATGAAAATTGCAGTAACTTATGATAACGGAAACATATTTCAGCATTTTGGAAAGACAGAATTTTTTAAAGTATATGAAGTAGAGAACAATCAAGTGATTTCAAGCGAAGTAATCAGCTCTAATGGCGCAGGACATGGTGCTTTGGCAGAGCTTCTGGGCAATCAGTCCGTAGATTTGTTGATTTGCGGCGGTATTGGCGGCGGTGCTCAGACAGCGCTGGCAGAAGCAGGAATTGAAGTGTGCTCAGGTGTGCAGGGAGATGTAGATCAGGCTGTAGAAGCTTACTTAGAAGGTGAATTAGTATCTGCCGGTGTAAACTGTGACCATCATCATGAGGAAGGGCATAGCTGCGGCAGTCATGAAGACGGACATTCCTGTGGTGGAAGCTGCGGTGGTTCTTGTGGAGGACATGTGCATTTGACAGGACGCAATGTGGGCAAGACCTGTCGTACACATTACAAAGGAACTTTTAATGACGGAACGCAGTTTGACTCCTCTTATGACCGTGGGGAACCATTGGAATTTATTTGCGGAGTAGGTCAGATGATTAAAGGATTTGACGCAGCTGTCGCAGATATGGAAGTGGGACAGAGTGTTGATGTTCATTTAATGCCTGAAGAAGCTTATGGTATGCCGGATTCGGATGCTGTCTTTACTCTTGAGATTGCACAGCTTCCGGGCTCTGAAGATTTGGAAGCAGGTCAGAGAGTTTACCTGACAAATCAGTTAGGACAGCCATTTCCGGTGAGTGTTGTAGAAAAAACAGAGACTACCATTACTTTTGATGCAAATCATGAAATGGCAGGAAAGGAATTAAATTTCCATATTGAACTGGTTGAAGTAAAATAAGATATAAAAAATGGAGTTGTCATTTAAACATTATCCGGAAATATATAAATATTCAGGATATGATTTATGACAACTCCTTTTTGATTTCATTTAATGTTTATACTGGAATGTTTTTCTTTCTTAATTTCCGAATATAGCTTACCAGCAGAACGATACAAATAAAATCTATGATTACAACAGCGATAATCGATTGCATACCGTAGTAAATTCCTGCTGTTTCTGCGATTTTACCGATAATGGAAGGCATGATAATGGCTCCTAAGCTTGCGATGGTTAAGATAAAGCTCCATGCAAGGGTATACTTCTGAATAATACTTCCTGCAAAGGAAACAGTTGTAGGATAAAGTCCCGCCATACTGAAGCCAAAGCCCATAATGCCTATGAGAATAAACGGTGTCGTAGAGCTGAACAATAATAAAAGGAAGAATGTTACCAGACCAAATCCCATACAAAGGAGCAGCCATTCTTTCTGCACTTTTGTAGAAAGCCATGCAGTTAAAAGTCTTCCCGCTAAAATCATAATCCATAAAACACTGGCGGTAGCCTGTGAAAGTGACTGCGGAAGCAATCCTGTGTCTTTAAAATAGGTAATCATCCAGCCGATAACACCCTGCTCTGCACATAAGTAAAAAAACATTGTCAAAGTACAGAGATAAAACAGAGGTTCCTTAAAAAATGCAAAGCCGGAAGCAGTTTTTTCCTTTGTTCCTGTTGTGAAATCTTCAGAATTGGGGATAATAAAGTACATAATCCAGCTTAAAATTCCCATGATTAACATAAAATAACAGGCATAAATCCAGTTTTCGGGATTATTTTTCGTAAGGGCAATGAGGAGCAGCGGAAAAGTAAATGCACCAATGGCAAACATTGCATGAAGCCCATTTAAAAGAGAAGCTTTTCCCGGAGCTAATTCGTTGATGGATTGGTTACAAAAATTGCTGGTAGCTCCTCGTGCCATACCTGTTAAGAAAAAGGAGAGTGCCAGCAGGTAATTATTATCAGAAAAGATAATAATGAAAAAGGAAAGAGCAAAGAAAGCATTAAAAAGCAGAATACTTTTTTTCCTTCCCAGAAAAGCCGGTAATGCACCGGAGGCAAAGCTGGAAATCAGATTTCCCACAGAGTGAAGACTGACAATCATACCGCAAAAGGCATATTCCAGTCCTCTGGCATCTCTGATATAAGGCAGGAGAGAGCCGATAGATAATGCAAGCATGCCGTTGATAATAAAAACGCCATAGCTGCACAAAAGCTGTTTGTTTTGAGTTTTACTACTAAACAATGGTTAAAATTCCTTTCTTTAAAATACAAAATCCCATATAGTCTAAAGCAGGAACAGGAGTTTGTAAAGGGGTGTATACCATTTTGTTCATAAATTTTTTATAATTACATTGGCACTCGTCTGTTGACTTGGCTAATAATTAGTGTTATAGTAGCACTAGAACAAAAGGAAATAGTACAAATGGAGGGATTTTTTATGAATATCAGTAAATTTACGCAGAAATCACTTCAGGCTGTTCAGGATTTAGAAAAAACTGCTTATGAATTTGGCAATCAGGAAGTCGAACAGGAGCATTTGTTATACAATTTATTAAAGCAGGAGGACAGTCTGATTTTAAAGCTGATTGAGAAAATGGAAATTCAAAAAGAACATTTTCTTAATCGAGTAGAGCAGGCTTTGAATGCAAGAACAAAGGTATCCGGAGGGCAGCCTTATATCGGACAATACTTAAATAAGGCATTAGTAACTGCTGAGGATGAGGCAAAAACCATGGGAGACGAATATGTTTCCGTAGAGCATTTATTTTTGGCATTGCTGAATAATCCAAGCCCTTCTATGAAGAAAATTTGGAATGAGTACGGGATTACCAGAGAACGTTTTTTACAGGCTCTCAGCACAGTAAGAGGAAATCAGAGAGTGACAACGGATAATCCGGAAGTAACCTATGACACCTTGAATAAATACGGACAGGATTTAGTAGAAAAGGCAAGAGAGCAGAAACTGGACCCTGTAATCGGAAGAGACGCGGAAATTCGTAATGTTATCCGTATTCTTTCCAGAAAAACCAAGAACAATCCTGTGTTAATCGGTGAACCGGGTGTCGGTAAAACAGCAGCGGTAGAAGGACTGGCACAGCGTATTGTCCAAGGTGATGTACCGGAAGGATTGAAAGATAAAAAAATATTTGCGTTGGATATGGGTGCGCTGGTCGCAGGTGCAAAATATCGTGGTGAATTTGAGGAAAGATTAAAGGCTGTTTTGGAAGAAGTACGAAAAAGTGAAGGGCAGATTATTCTCTTTATTGATGAGCTTCATTTGATTGTGGGTGCAGGAAAAACAGACGGAGCCATGGATGCCGGTAATATGTTAAAGCCAATGCTGGCAAGAGGTGAGCTGCATTGTATCGGTGCAACTACTCTTGATGAGTATCGTCAGTATATTGAAAAAGATGCTGCATTGGAAAGAAGATTTCAGCCTGTAACCGTAGACGAACCGACTGTGGAAGATACGATTTCTATTCTGCGAGGCTTGAAAGAACGCTATGAGGTCTTCCATGGAGTAAAGATTACAGACAGCGCTTTGGTTGCGGCAGCTACACTTTCTGACAGATATATCAGCGACCGTTTTCTTCCGGATAAGGCCATTGACTTAGTTGATGAAGCCTGTGCATTGATTAAAACAGAGCTGGACTCCATGCCTACGGAATTGGATGAAATGCGAAGAAAAATCATGCAGATGGAGATTGAAGAAGCTGCGTTAAAGAAAGAAAATGACAGATTAAGTCAGGACAGATTAGTAGCTTTGCAGAAGGAAATGGCTGAGCTAAGAGACAGTTTTAATGCGCAGAAGGCCCAGTGGGATAATGAAAAATCTACCGTAGAACGCCTTCAGAAGCTTCGTGAGCAGATTGAAGATATGAATAACAGAATTCAAAAAGCACAGAGAAATTATGATTTAGACGAAGCTGCAAAGCTTCAGTACGGAGAACTTCCGAAGCTTCAGAAACAGTTGCAGGCAGAGGAAGAAAAGGTGAAAAATCAGGATTTATCTCTGGTTCATGAAAGCGTTACAGATGAAGAAATCGCCAGAATTATTTCCCGTTGGACGGGTATTCCGGTAGCAAAGCTGACAGAGGGAGAAAGAACAAAAATCCTGCATCTGGAGGAAGAGCTTCATAAACGTGTCATTGGTCAGGACGAAGGTGTAACAAAGGTTACCGATGCCATTATCCGTTCCAAAGCAGGTATTAAAGATCCTACAAAACCTATTGGTTCTTTCCTGTTTTTAGGCCCTACCGGCGTAGGTAAGACAGAGCTTGCCAAGACTCTGGCGGCTACACTTTTCGATGATGAGCAGAATATGGTTCGTATTGATATGAGTGAATACATGGAGAAATATTCGGTATCCAGACTCATCGGAGCGCCTCCGGGATATGTAGGATATGAAGAAGGCGGACAGCTTACAGAAGCAGTACGAAGAAAACCATATTCCGTAGTCCTTTTTGATGAAATTGAGAAGGCACATCCTGATGTATTTAATGTGCTTTTGCAAGTGCTGGATGATGGACGTATTACTGACTCCCAAGGCAGAACCGTAGACTTTAAAAACACAATTTTAATTATGACCTCCAATATTGGTTCCCCGTATCTTTTGGAAGGAATTGAGGAAAACGGTGAGATAAAACAGGAAGCCAGAGAGGCGGTGGAGCGTGATTTAAGAGCGCATTTCAGACCGGAATTTTTGAACCGTCTGGATGAAATGATTATGTTTAAACCACTGACAAAAGACAATATCGGAGGTATTGTAGAGCTCCTTTTGGCAGACTTAAATAAGCGATTAAAAGACCAAGAGTTATCCATAGAATTGACAAAAGCTGCAAAAGATTATATTATTGAGGGCGGATATGATCCTGTCTATGGCGCTCGTCCTTTAAAGAGATATGTACAAAAATATGTGGAGACTTTGACTGCAAAGTTAATTCTTGCAGGAAATATCAGCGCAGGCAGCAGGATTGTCATTGATGTGGAAAACGATGAATTAGTTGCCCATGAGAAGTATATGGAGTAAAGGAGAAATGCAATGATACCGAAAGATCCTGTAATGCTTTTAAGCTATATAAACACACAGCTTCGAGATTTTTATTCTTCCTTTGAAGGTTTATGTGAAGACAAAGGCTTGAATGCAGAAGAAATTCAGATGAAGCTGTCAGGCATTGACTATGTTTACGATTTAGACAGAAATCAATTTGTTTAAAAGCTTTATTTGGGGTTGACAAAGCAGTATAAGAAGAAGTATGATGAGAAAAATCGGTAGGTGAGGTTACCACAGGGATTTGGGAGACCTAAGATTGCTGCCGCAGATTTGTGGAGACACAATGCGCTGGTTAGCAGGCTATGTCGTGGAAGGCATAACCTAATGCAATTTATATGCCCTGTGATACTAAAGCTTGTACGTGGCACTCAGAAATAGAAGCGAGACCTTCCGGAATTTTACCGGAAGGTTTTTTTCTTACATAGGGAATTGCGTCCTATGTAAGAAAAAATGCTTTGTAATCAATAGAAAGAGAGGTGAGAGCAATGGAAGCAGATGCCGGTTATTGTATCAATAAAATAGCGAAAAAAATAAATACAGAAAGAAGGTATTGCAATGAACAGACAAATTTTTACGGACTTGTTAGAGATGAAAGAGTTCAAAGCAGTGAAAAGTATTCTGGAAGATATGGATACTGCAACCATTGCCGAACTTCTTGGAGAATTGAAGGAGAAAGAGAGAAGAGAAGCTTTTGGCCTTATTGAAACACCTAAGAAAGAAAAGGTATTTGCTCAGTTAGATGACGATATGCAAAGCTGTTTGGCGAAGACATTTACGGAGAAAGATGGGCAGAATACAAGGGAAGTGCAAGAAAAACAGTATTTTGATACGTCTGTACTTATTCATGCAAAGAACCGTATTGGCTGGCTGCTGTTTTTGATGCTTTCCGCAACCATTACTCAGACGATTATTGCTCATTATGAGTCAGCTTTTGCAGCAGTGCCCCTTTTAGTTTCCTTTATTCCCATGCTTACGGATACAGGAGGAAATTGTGGTTCTCAGAGTTCTACTTTGATTATTCGGGGAATTGCTCTTGATGAAATTGGTTTTCGTGATATTTTCAAGGTAATGTTTAAAGAAGTAAGAGTTGCACTGCTGGTAAGCTTGGGATTGGCTGCCGTTAATGGCATATATATTCTATTGCGTTATCATAATGGAATGTTGGCTGTCTTAATCGCAATTTCTCTGACAGCTACGATTTTCATGGCAAAGCTTATTGGATGTGTTCTTCCTTTGTTTGCGGGAAAGCTTCATTTAGACCCCGCAATTATGGCAGCACCTTTAATTACTACCATTGTAGATGCCGGCTCTATTATGATATACTTTACCATAGCAACAAAATTATTGGGTGTAGTTTGAGGTAGATTATGAAGAAAATTATAGTAATAGAAGATGATAAAGTTTTGCGTGAGGCACTTACAGCTCTGCTTAGAGAAAACGGATATGAGGTATGTCAGATTGTAAGATTTGAGAAGACGGAACAGCAGATTGCAGAGGAAAAAGCAGATTTAGTTCTCTTGGACATTATTTTGCCCGGCACAAACGGGCAGGAAATTTTAAGAAATCTGAGGAGGATTTCGGATGTTCCGGTGATTATGCTTACCAGTAAAACAGGGGAAACGGATGAAATTCTGGCTATGAGCTATGGGGCAGATGATTATATTACAAAGCCCTATAATCCGGCGCTTTTGTTGCTGAAAATAGAAGCACTTTTTCGTAGATTAAAACCACAGGAAAAGCAGGAAGAGTTAGAATACAGAGGCGTGTTTTTAAATCCTTTAAAGAGCACCTTGCGCTATCAGGACAGGGAAATCGTACTGTCTAAAAATGAGATTTCTATTTTTCATTATCTGTTAAAAAACAGGGGCAAAATTGTATCAAGAGACGAGCTTATGGATTATTTATGGGACTGCAATGACTTTGTAGATGATAATACGCTGACGGTAAATATCAACCGACTGAGAAAAAAGTTGGAGGAAGTAGAGCTTACAGATGTAATTGAGACAAGAAGAAGGCAGGGATATATCTTAGTATGAGTATAAAAGAATATCTAAAAGACCATGGGGTTTGTATTCTGATTTTTCTGATATGTATGGGAATTACAGAGGGTATTTTTCTGCTTTTTAATTTAAGTATGACGTTACAAATTTTTGTTCTTACAGTTTTGTTTTTGGGATTTCTTGCAGCAGGAATTTATGGTTATAACAGGAAAAAGGGATTTTATAGAGAACTGGAGCAGAAGCTTCAACAGCTAGAAGAAAAGTATTTGCTAATGGAAATGTTGGAAAAACCGGAATTTCTGGAAGGGCAGATTTTGTATGACGTGGTATCAGAAATGCAGAAATCCATGAATGACGAAATTTTTGTTCAAATACGAAAAAACAATGAATTTAAACGCTATATAGAAACATGGGTACATGAGGTAAAACTTCCTATTGCCAGTATTCGTCTTATTCTCCATGAGTATAAAGGTACATCAGCCAGAACTTTAAAGGAGCAGGTAGGGCGGATTGAAGGCTATGTTGAACAGGTGCTCTATTATCTTAGAAGTGAAGTTCCGGAAAAGGATTATAGGATTGCTCCCCATTCTTTAAAAAAACTTACTAATCAGTGTATTTCTGAAAACAGAGATAGTCTGATTTTAAATAAGATAAAAATTGTGCAGGAAACACAGGATATTTCCGTTTATACAGATGAGAAATGGATGCGATTTATTTTGGGGCAGATTATCAGTAATGCAGTGAAGTATAAGAAAGAAGACAGTATAATTCGGATATGGAGTCATCAAGATGGAAAGCATAGTTTTCTCCATATTTGGGACAACGGGATTGGAATTGCGACAGAAGATTTGCCAAGAGTTTTTGAAAAGTCGTTTACCGGTAAGAACGGCAGAACACATCAGGCTTCTACGGGAATGGGATTGTATTTATGCAATACGCTTTGTAAACGTCTGGGACATAGATTGGCTGTGCAGTCAAAAGAAGGGGAGTACACAGAAATTACCATAGAATTTTACGAAAATGAGTATCTGGATGTTTTGAAATAACCTTACAGTAATGTAAGGTTATTTTATACAAAAAAATGGTTTGTATAAGATAAAAAAACTATAATGATACTTGAAAAATAAATTGGAGGTATGACATGGAAACATTATTAGAAGTTCAAAATCTGGTGAAATTTTATGGTAATAAAACAAGCCTTACGAAGGCAGTAAATGATATTAGCTTTCAGGTAAATAAAGGAGAATTTACAGCAATTATGGGGGCCAGCGGCTCTGGAAAAACAACACTTTTAAACTGTATTTCTACTATTGATAAGGTAACAAGCGGTCATGTTTTGCTGAAAGGACAGGATATTACAAAACTAAAAGGCAATGCATTAATGAAGTTTCGAAGAGAGCAGTTGGGATTTATTTTTCAGGATTTTAATCTTTTAGATACTTTAAATGCCTTTGATAATATTGCGCTTGCTCTTCAGATACAAGGGAAAAAACCAGATGAAATCAAGAAAAAAGTCAGAGAGATCAGTGAAAAACTCAATGTAGAAGAAACCTTAAAAAAATATCCTTATGAAATGTCAGGTGGTCAACGTCAAAGAATTGCCTGTGCAAGAGCAATGGTAACAGAGCCTTCTTTGATTTTAGCCGATGAACCCACAGGGGCATTGGATTCTCAAAGTGCAGGTATGTTTCTTAGCAGTCTTCAATATATGAACGAGGCGCTGCAGGCTACGATTTTAATGGTAACCCATGATGCTTTTTCAGCAAGTTATGCAAAACGTGTTCTGTTTATGAAAGATGGTAAGCTGTTTCATGAGCTGAGAAAAGGAAACAACGACAGGAAAGAATTTTTTAATGAAATTATTCATGTGATTTCACTTCTGGGAGGTGACTTAAATCATGTTGTTTAATCTTTCCAGAAAGAATTTTAAGAAGAGTATTCGGGATTATTCGGTGTATTTTTTTACGTTGATTTTAGGTGTGGCAGTTTTTTATATCTTTAATGCTATTGAAACCCAAACAGCTATGATGGAAGTGACAAAGGCAAAGGCGGAAATTATTGACATGATGAACAGCGCCTTAGAGGCTGTCAGTATCTTTGTATCTTTTATTTTAGGATATTTGATTGTATATGCCAGCCGATTTATGCTGAAAAAAAGAAAAAAAGAATTTGCTGTTTACCTGACACTAGGAATGAAAAAAACACAGATTTCAGGAATGTTGTGGATAGAAACGGTTTTTATGGGAATTATTTCACTGGGTGTGGGGCTTTTAGTGGGAATTGGATTTTCTCAGTTTATGTCTCTTTTTGTATCGAAAATTTTTGAGGCAGATTTATCGAAATTCGTATTTACAGTGTCGGGAAAAGCGATTGTGAAATCTGTGCTGTACTTTTTCGTGATTTATATTGTAGTGATGATTTTGAATACATGGGAAATCAGTCGTGCCAGACTTATTCGTTTTCTGACTGCTGAAAAGAAAAAAGAGAAAAATTTCTTAAAAAACCCAATTCTCAGTGTTTTGGTTTTCGTTTTGGCATGGGTGATTTTAGGATATGCTTATTATAATGTAACAGGCAATGCACAAGCTCTTACTACGGAAGTAGATGTATTTACCCAGATTATTTTAGGGATTATCGGAACTTTTTTGGTATTTTGGTCCGTCTCCGGATTTTTTGCAGCAATGGCAGGGAAAGTGTCAAAGGTATACTATAAAGGATTAAATTCTTTTGCCGTAGGAGAGATTTCTAATAAATTAAATTCTATGGTAGTGTCTGCAACTATTATCTGTCTCTTGCTTTTCATGACAGTCTGCATTATTACGTCTGTATTTACCAGAAAGGCTTACAAGGATAAATTAGTAGATGAGATGGCTCCTATGGATATTTCTATGGAAAAATTCGTGGCAGAAGACCACAAGACCATTGCAGATGTATTAAAAGAGAAAAAGATAACTATGGATGCCTTTTGTGATATTACAGAAGCATATTCTCTCCAAAGTGAGGAAATTACAAATGCAGCGGTTTTAGGAGATTATTTGCTGGAGAATGCGGAGTTTTATGGAGAGGAATTTGCAAATACTCCGGTGGAAGTTATGAAAGTAAGCGATTATAATAAATTTGCCAAGAGGTATAACAAAAAAACATATAGCTTGAAGGAAGACGAATATCTGATTGTGGCAAATCAGGAGGGTTCTGTAAAACTGTTTAACAGCGGATTGAAAGAAAATCAGGAGGTTAGTTTTCAGGGAAAGACATACCATGCAAAAGAAAAGGCTTGTCAGGACGGATTTGTCATGATGAATTATGACAAATACAATATGGGGATTTTACTTCTTCCCGATGAAGCGGATTTCTCCCAATGTAAGGAGTATCGTAATTATATTGCCGCCAATTATAAAAATGACAGCAAAAAATTTAGAACTATGGTAGATAAGCAGATTTCCAATAATATGAAAAACTCATGGGAAGCTACATATCCGGTTATTACTGCCACACGTTCCAATATTATTGATGACAGTATTGGTACAAGCGCCATGTATATTTTCTTAGGAATGTATCTGGGAATTAGCTTTTTGTTGTCAGGAGCGGCGATTTTATCCTTAAAAGTGCTTTCTGATGCGGCAGACAGCAAAGATAAATACGAAATTTTGAGAAAACTGGGATGTGAAGAAAGAAAAATCAGAGGCGTTGTATGGAAACAAAACAGTATGTTTTTTGGTTTGCCTGTTCTGATAGCAGGTATTCACTCCATTTTCGGTATTCAGGTGTGTAATCAGTTGCTCTCTATTTACGGAAAACAGAGTATTTTGCCGGGACTTACGGCAGCAGTTATTTTAGTATTATTTTTCTATGGGGGATATTTTCTGATTGCTCAGTTGTGTTCTTTGAGAATAATAAGAGGTGAAAAGATATGATAAGAAAAAGGAGACTGTGGTGTGAAACAGTCTCCTTTAACAATGTAGATTATTTTTAAAAATTTTATTCGTCCCATCCTTCATAAAAGCGAATATTTACGGAAATATTTCTTACAATATCACCTTCTTTTAAGTTCATATCACTGATATCGGAAACGGAAGGTAAGGAGCAATCTTCCTCAGAAAGTTCAAGGCTAATCCAGTTGTAAGCAGCTTCATTGGCATCATCAACCGCATCTTCCAAGGTATCTCCTTTTGCATAGCAACATTCTAAATCAGGAAAATATCCCTGATAACTTCCATCATCTGTTTTGCTGAAAACAGCAGGATATATAAATTTCATAATAATCTCCCTTCTAATTTAAAACAAGATAAGAAAAGTATATAACAAAAAAGAATAGGATACAACAATAGAATTCCTCTGTATTTTTTGAAATTTTGCCTGAAACGGCATTGAAAAGTTTAGAGTTGCCCGCAAACTTTGCAAATAATCAATGTTTGCGGGTATTTTGAATTGTTTTGGTATTAGAGATTATTTAAGTATTACATTTTAGAAATAAATTCATCCAGTGACTGGACAGTTAATGCTGTCTGCATCCATTTTTTTAGTATTTCGATATCTTCCTGTTCTTGTAAAGTTTTTAAAAGGCTGTTTGGTAATTGTCCAAATTTGCGTAAGGTCATCTGAAGCATTTCCGTAGCCATTTTTACCTGTCCTTCTTGTAGTCCTTTTTGGATACCTTCTTTTATGCCTTCTTTACGTTCATCTTTCAGCAATTCTTCCAAAAGCATAAATTTTTCCTCCATTTTCCTGTTTCCTTTAATATGGGTAACTGATTTTTGTACTTGTCTTACATAATCATCCTCAAAGTCCTCCTGACTCTCTTTTAAGTCTGCATGTACGAACTTCAGAAAAGAAACCAGCTCTTTCGGTACATCTTCTGCATTTTCTCCACGAGTGTTTAAAAACATAATACATTGCCCATCTTTTAGAGAAGCTTTTTGCGTTTCCTCACAACTCTTTCGAAAAGTATACCGATATTTCCCTTCACCAAAAGGATCAAAATCACAGAGAAAAATCACGTAGCTGTCGGGAAGTTCTATATATTCACACCCCTTTGCCAAAAGCTCCATATCCATCTGACTTTGGTAATAACGGCTTCTGCGTCCTAAATCAGGTTGTTTTAATACCTGCATTTCTATATTATAACGGGTATTCTTTTCATCTTTCGCATACACATCAAGTCGTACACCTTTATATTCAGGATGATAAATGATATTTTTTTCTGTACTGATTTCTACGTGTTCGATTTTAATAGGGAGAACACGTTCCAGAAAACCTTTGCAGTTTTTTTCGTCTGACATTACTGCTGCAAACATAAAATTATTTTTGATTGTAAGATCTTTTAATGGTGTATTCATATTTTTCCTCCATTTTACAGAGGAATTCTATAAAGTAAAGTATAGCAGATGGAAAAAAGACTTACAACCGCTTATAAGGAAACTTGTTAAGCCAATGTATAAAATCCGTGATAACATGATACACATAGTGCTTCAACAGTTGCAAGGTGTTTCAGTTCATGATAGTATAAAGAGATTAGGAAAGTAAAGGAGAACAAAAATGAGTTCTTATGAAAGTTTTGCCAGCGTGTATGATATGTTCATGGATAACATTCCATACAGAGAATGGTGTAGATATTTAATCGGTCTGTTACAGGAATATGGTGTACAGGATGGATTGGTCTTAGAATTAGGATGTGGTACAGGGAAAGCCACAAGACTTTTATCAAGAGCAGGCTATGATATGATAGGAATTGATAATTCTCCCGATATGTTGGAAATTGCTCTCGAAAAAGAAGGAAAGATAAAAGAAGATATTTTGTACCTTTTACAGGATATGCGTTCCTTTGAATTATACGGAACTGTACGTGCCGTAGTTTCTATATGTGACAGTATGAATTATATTATTGAACCGGATGATTTGCTTAAAGTATTTCAATTGGTCAATAATTATCTTGATCCCGGCGGAGTATTTATCTTTGATATGAATACCAAATACAAATATGAAGAAATTTTAGGTGAGTGTACCATTGCAGAAAACAGGGACACTGCCAGCTTTATCTGGGATAATTATTATGATTGTGAAGAACAGATAAATGAATATGATTTGACGCTGTTTATTCCGGAAGAAGAAGCAGGAAAAAATATATACAGAAAGTATGAGGAAATTCATTATCAGAGAGCTTATGATATAGAAGAAGTAAAAAATCTTCTGGCAAAGGCAGGTATGGAGTTTGTAGCTGTATATGATGCCTTGACTCATCGACCTCCAAGAGCAGTCAGTGAGAGAGTATATATTATAGCGAGAGAAAAAGGGAAAACAAGACAATAGGAGAAATAGAAATATGAAAGATTATATTGTAAGAGCTACCGCAGCGAACAGCCAAATTCGAGCGTTTGCCGCTACAACAAGAGAAATGGTAGAATTTGCCAGAGCAGCGCACAATACCAGCCCTGTGGCAACGGCTGCACTGGGACGTCTTTTAACAGCAGGTTCTATGATGGGAATTATGATGAAAGGTGAGAAAGACCTTTTAACCTTGCAGGTAAAAGCAGGAGGTCCTTTAAACGGAATGACGGTGACGGCAGACTCAAAAGGAAATGTAAAGGGTTATGTAGGTAATCCAAATGTGGTTATCCATGCCAATGAAAAAGGTAAATTAGATGTTGCAGGCGCAGTAGGCGTAGGTTTTATGAATGTTATTAAGGATATGGGATTAAAAGAGCCGTATGTAGGGCAAACTGTTTTACAGACCAGTGAAATTGCAGAGGATTTAACGTACTATTTTGCCACCAGTGAACAGGTTCCGTCCTCCGTAGGACTGGGCGTTCTTATGGAAAAGGACAATACAGTGAAGCAGGCAGGGGGCTTTATTATTCAGCTTATGCCGTTTACAGAAGAAGCAGTAATTGAAAAATTAGAAGAAAATTTAAAAAATGTAACTTCTGTAACAGAGTTGTTGGAAAAAGGTCATACACCGGAAAGTCTTCTGGAAACACTTCTTGCAGGATTTGATTTGGAAATTAACGAAAAAGTTCCGACACAGTTCCATTGTAACTGCACAAAAGAGCGAGTGGAAAAAGCCTTAATCAGTATCGGAAGAAAAGAAATTCAGGAATTGATTGACGAAGGAAAAGAAATTGAAATGAATTGCCATTTCTGTAATAAGAATTATATTTTTACAGTAGAAGAATTAAAGAATATTTTAAAAGCGTGCAGAAAATAAAAGAAGCAGGAAAGGTGTGGTAAGTAATGAAGGATGGTTTCATAAAAGTAGCAGCAGCAACACCGCAAATTGAAGTGGCAGATTGCATCCATAACACACAGGAAATTATAAAAAAGGCAAAGGAAATGAGTGCAGCAGGAGCCAGAATTCTGGTTTTTCCTGAGCTGTGTATTACGGGCTATACCTGCCATGATTTATTTTTTAATGAAACTTTATTGCAGTCAGCAAAACAGCAGCTTTTGGTTTTGGCAGAGGAATTAAAGGGCACCGAAGGATTGATTTTTGTAGGGCTTCCTTTGGAGTATAGCGGGAAGCTTTATAATACGGCGGCAGCAATTAACAGAGGAGAAATTCTGGGAATTATTCCGAAACACAGTATTCCCAATTATGGGGAATTTTACGAGGCAAGATATTTTACTTCCGGCAGAGACATAGAAGGCGAGATAAAATTAGGCGATAAAATGGTTTCCTTTGGAAGTAAGGTGTTGTTTGAATGTGAGGAAATGCCTCAGCTTTGTGTTGCGGCAGAAATCTGTGAGGATGTCTGGACACCTGCATCACCGGGACTGTTTCATGCCATGGCAGGAGCCAATGTAATCGTAAATTTATCAGCCAGTGATGAAATTGCAGGAAAATCAGAATATCGCAGAGACCTGATAAAAGGGCAGTCCGCAAGACTTTTATGCGGATATGTGTATGCCACTGCCGGAAACGGTGAGTCTACGCAGGATTTGGTTTTCGGAGGACAGAATTTAATCTGTGAAAACGGCAGTCTTCTTGCAGAAGCACAGTTATTTAAAAATGAAACGGTTTATGGCGTATTGGATATTCAGAAGCTTCGCGGAGAGAGAAGAAGAATTTCCACATGGCTGGAGGAAAAAGGAGAGAAGCACCTTCATATTTCTTTCCATTTACCAATGGAAGAAACAGAGCTTTACAACAATTTTGAAAAAAATCCTTTTGTGCCGGACTGCGATACAGAAAGAGCAAAAAGATGTGAGGAAATTCTTACAATACAGGCAATGGGACTGAAAAAAAGAATGGAGCATACAAAATGTAAATCTGCTGTTCTTGGTATTTCAGGCGGTTTGGACTCCACTCTTGCACTTCTGGTTACAGCAAGAGCCATGGACTTTATGGGACTGGACAGAAAAAATATTACCGCGGTGACTATGCCATGTTTTGGAACGACGGACAGAACATATACAAATGCCTGTGAGCTTACCAAACGTCTTGGGGCAGAGCTTTTGGAAGTGGATATTAAAAAAGCTGTTTTGCAGCATTTTGAGGATATCGGTCATGACTATAATGTGCATGATGTTACCTTTGAAAATGCACAGGCAAGAGAGCGGACACAGGTGATTATGGATATTGCAAATCAGCAGGGCGGTATGGTAATCGGAACGGGAGATTTCTCAGAGCTGGCTCTTGGATGGGCTACGTATAACGGAGACCACATGTCTATGTATGGTGTAAACGGCGGTGTGCCGAAAACCATGGTTCGCCATTTGGTACGCCATTATGTGGATACCTGTCAAGAAGAAAAGCTTGCAGAAATTTTAAGAGACGTTTTAGATACGCCGGTGAGTCCGGAGTTATTGCCTCCAAAGGAAGGTGAGATTGCACAGAAAACAGAGGATTTAGTAGGGCCTTATGAGCTTCATGACTTTTTCCTTTACTATATGTTGAGTTTTCATTTTTCACCTTCTAAGATTTATCGCATTGCAAAGAAAACCTTTGAGGGAATTTATACAGAAGAAGAAATTTTAAAATGGATGAGAAAGTGCTATTGGAGATTTTTCTCACAGCAATTTAAGCGTTCCTGTCTGCCGGATGGGCCAAAGGTAGGAAGTGTATCTGTTTCGCCGAGAGGAGATTTGCGTATGCCAAGCGATGCTTGCGTGAGAATTTGGATGGATGAAATAGAAAAATTAAATTAAAAATGCAAGAGCATATCACATCAGGCAGATAGTGAAAATGAGGCTGTTACTTTAAAATGTATAACTATTCCGGATATATATTTAAAGTGACAGCCTCATTCTTAATGTAACGGCTCTTTTTATTCTTTTCTGGCTTTTTCTAAGGCGTTGTCAATGGCTTCTAAAAGAAGCATAGAAGTGTACTTATTTTCCTCAGAATAAGTGATATTTTCTGTGGACTGTGATGTATAAATCTGGTCGGAGAGTGCATCAAGGGCAGGCTCTACCAGAGGATACATGGCAGTGGTGGTTTCACTGAGATTGACAAGGGAAATAGAATTGATGTGATTTTCATCTACTTTTACCTCTACGTCAAAGGTATTGTCATTTAGCGTAATCGGGCTGGTATAAACACCTGCATGATATATGGCATCTGCACTGGCAGGATCTGCATTTTTATTTTTTCCAAACATTAAAAAAAGCAAAACGGCCAGTACAACGGCCAAAACTACAAAAATTCCGGTATAAATAACTTCCTTTGTATGTAAGACGACAATTTTAGTTTTTGAACTCATGGCTGCACCTCCCATATTCCTTTTTATAGCATATTACAGAAGCAAGAAAAATATACCTGATAAATTCAACAGCTTTCGTTGGAATTTAAAAGGAATTCATGATAAAATGGACAGCGAAAGGAGAAAGAAGACGTATCATGAACATAAAAAAACAATATAAAGGAATTTTCTATATTATCTTATCTGCATTTTGCTTTTCCCTTATGGATATGTTTGTCCGTATGTCAGGGGATTTACCGTCTATACAGAAAAGTTTTTTCAGAAATATTGTAGCAGCTGTTTTTGGCTGTATATTAGTGTTAAAGGAAAAGGACAGCTTTCAGTGGAAGAAAGGAAGCGGGAAGTATCTGATTTTGCGTTCTCTGTTTGGAACACTGGGGATTTTATGTAATTTCTATGCCATCGACCATCTGGCTTTGGCAGATGCTTCTATGCTGAATAAAATGTCTCCTTTTTTTGTAGTGATTTTCAGCTTTTTATTTTTAAAGGAAAAAGTCACCGCAGCACAGATACTTCTGGTTATGGGAGCTTTTGGTGGAAGTCTGTTCGTTGTAAAGCCTACGGTTTCCAATTTAGATTTAATACCGTCTTTAATCGGACTTTTAGGAGGATTGGGAGCAGGTGCAGCATATACTATGGTTCGGAAATTGGGAACCATAGGAGTAAAAGGCCCATTTATCGTATTTTTCTTTTCTACTTTTTCCTGTGTAGTTACTTTGCCATGGTTGATTTTTGATTATCATACAATGACTTTGGCACAGACTGTTATTTTATTGATGGCAGGGCTTTGTGCAGCGGGAGGACAGTTTGCTATTACTGCAGCATATTGTTATGCACCGGCAAGTGAAATATCAATTTATGATTATACAAAAGTTATTTTTTCCATGATTTTAGGATTTGTGATGTTTCAGCAAATTCCTGATTTTTACAGTTGGGTGGGATATGTCATCATTTGTTTGATGGCGGTTCTTATGTTTTTCTACAATAAAAAGAGAGGTGCAAGATGAAATATAAATTATTAGTATTGGATATTGACGGAACAGTAACCAATTCCAAGAAGGAGGTTACGGAGAAAACAAAAAATGCAATTTTAGATTTACAGAAAAGGGGAATTCCGGTGGCGATTGCGTCAGGAAGAGCGCCGCAGGGAATTTATTCTGTTGCAAAAGCATTAGAGCTTGATAAATTCGGAAGCTATATTATGCCCTTTAACGGAGCCAGAATTGTAAATTTTCAAACAGGGGAATGTATTTACTCGAAGACACTCCCATTGCACCTTCCTGCCAGATTGTGGAGAGATGCAGTGGAGAATGGAATTGGTATTGTAACTTATGATGAGAAGGAAGTTATAGCAGGGACGGAACTGGACAAATATATACTTCTTGAAGCAAAAATAGCGGGAATGCCTGTTGCATATCATGAAGATTTTCATACTTATGTGGATTTTCCGGTAAATAAATGCCTTATGACAGGAGAACCGGAAGACTTGGAGGCATTAGAGCCTGTGTTTGCACAGAAATATTTCCATGAGGCACAGATTTTTCGTTCAGAGCCATACTTTTTAGAAGCTACACCGAAAAATGTAGATAAAGCCTACTGTTTGAAGCATCTTTTGGAAATATTGGGGATTAAAAGAGAAGAAATGATTTGCTGTGGTGACGGATTTAATGATATTTCTATGATACAGTATGCAGGTCTTGGTGTGGCAATGGCAAATGCACAGGAGCAGGTAAAAGCAGTAGCAGATTATGTTACAGTCTGTGACAATGACCATGATGGAATTGCGGAGGTTATTGAAAAGTTCTTTTAAAAACAGCAGGAGGTTTTATGGCATTACAATTTATTTTCGGCGGAGCAGGTGCAGGAAAATCCTATTATATTTATAACAATATCATACAACAGTCCATAGAAAATCCCGAAAAACAATATTTAATTTTAGTGCCGGAGCAGTTTACCATGCAGACACAAAAAGAGCTTGTTACCATGCATCCAAGAAAGGGAATTTGCAACATAGATGTGTTAAGCTTTGAGCGTCTTGCCTTTCGTGTACTTACAGAAATGGGTGAGAGCCAGAGAGTGCTGTTAGAGGAAACCGGAAAGAGTATGGTGCTTCGGAGAGTTGCTCAGGAAAAGAAAAAAGAGCTGAAAATATTAGGGGCGAAAATGGATAAGCAGGGATATATTTCTCAGATGAAATCCATGGTATCTGAGTTGCGTCAGTACGAAATTTCAGCGGAAGATTTAGAGGATATATTGGAGAATTTAGCTTCTTCGCCAGAGCTGTATTATAAATTACAGGATATAAAAACCTTATATCAGGGATTTTTTGATTATCTGGAAGGCAGTTTTATTACACAGGAAGAAGTGCTGGATGCCATGGGCAGAGTTGCACCCCTGTCAAAAAAATTAAAGGATAGTGTTCTTGTTTTGGATGGATATACGGGTTTTACACCCATTCAAATTCAACTTTTAGAGACACTTTTAGATATTTGTCAGGAGATTTATGTGACAGTTACTATTGCAGCAGGAGAAGATCCTTATAAAATGGGAAGTCCCCATGAATTGTTTTATCTTAGTAAACAGACGGTGGCAAGTCTTTTAAGAATTGCAAAAGAAAAGAAAATAAGTTGGAAAGAATACTGGATACCGGAAGGAAAGGGGACTTATCAGGGCAGATTTGCAGATAACCCGCCTATGGCTTTTCTGGAAAAGAATGTTTTTCGATACAGAAAGAAAAAATATCCAAAACCACAAAATGCAGTTCAAATTTACGAAGCTCAAAACCCTGCAAGCGAAATGGAAATGACAGCGGGACAAATCCGCCGCCTTGTAAGAACAAAGGGATATCGATACAGAGATTTTGCAGTGATTACAGGTGATATGCAGGTATACGCACCTGCAGCATCAAGAGCTTTTAAAAGATATGAAATTCCCTGTTTTATTGATGAAAAACATTCAGTATTTCTCAATCCTTTTGTGGAATATCTGAGAGCAGCCGTAGATATGATTGTGGAAAATTTCAGTTATGAAAGTGTATTTCGTATGTTGCGATGCGGTTTGAATGATATTTCTACAGAGGAAGCAGACCGATTAGAAAATTATGTAATTGCCATGGGAATTCGAGGTTTTTCCCGTTGGCAACAAGAATGGGTGAGAAGCTACAGGGGAGAAAATCCGGAAGAATGTGTACAAATTGACAGGATAAGGGCAAGTCTTGTGGAAAAATGGCAGCCCTTTTATAAGAAAATGAAAACACCAGATGCTTCTGTGAGAACGTATACAGAAGCACTGTATGAATATATAACTGCAAATAAAATTCAGGAAAAATTAAAGGAATTTACAAAGAATTTTGAGGCAGAGGGAAATCTTTCACTGGTAAAAGAGTACAGTCAGATTTATGGAATTGTCATGAATTTACTGGACAAACTGGTGGAAATATTAGGTGATAAAAAGGTGCGTATTCGGGAGTTTAAAGAGATTTTGGAAGCAGGACTTTCCGAGGCAAAAGTGGGAATTATTCCTCCGACCTCTGATCAGGTTTTGGTAGGAGATATGGAGAGAACACGATTAAAAGACATTAAAATTGTGTTTTTTGTAGGTGTAAATGAAGGGAAAATTCCAAAGGAACAACAGGCAGGAAAGCTGTTATCTGATTTAAACAGAGAGGAGCTGAAAGGCTCTTTAAAAGAAAGAGGCTTATCCTTAGCACCTACGGCAAAGGAAAATCTCTATACTCAAAAGTTTTATCTTTACTTAAACCTTACAAAGCCCAGTGAAAAAATTTATCTTTCTTACAGTAGATTAAGCAGCAGCGGAGAGCCGCTATCTCCTTCTTTTTTAGTTTCGCAGATACAAAAGCTGTTTCCGGATGCCATAAGAGAATGGGATGTTCCTCTGTTTGCAGAAAGTAAGTATGGAGCATTAGATAAATTATCAGAAGAAATGCGAAAACAGGATAGAACTTCTCCTGTATTTGAGGAACTGATGAGCTGGTTTACCTCTCAAAAGGACTATGCAGAACTTATTAACGGTTTGATTGATGCTGCGTATTATGTAAATCCTCAGGAGAGCATCAGTAAAGGTGTAGCAGAAGCTCTTTACGGAACAGAGCTTTCCAATAGTGCCAGCAGACTGGAGCAGTTTGCAAAATGTGCCTGTTCTCATTTTTTAAGCTATGGTTTGATGCTAAGAGAACGTGTCCGTTATGAGTTTAATATGGCAGATATGGGTACATTTTTGCATAACAGCCTTGACTTGTTTGCGCGAAAAGTACGAGAACAGGGGAAAAGCTGGATAGATTTAGAAGATGCGGAGAGGGATGCTCTGGCAGAAAATTGTGTAACAGAAGTTGTAGAAAAATCCGGAGAGACAATTTTGTTAAGCAGCGCCAGAAATGCCTATATTATCAACCGCGTGAAACGTATGGTAAAACGAAGTGTATGGGCACTGCAAAATCAGTTAAAGCAGGGAGAATTTTATCCGGCTCTTACGGAGTGGGCTTTTGGAGAAAAAGATAATATAGACAGTCTGAACTTTGATTTAACAGCTGGGCAAAAGCTGCATTTAAAAGGGCGGATTGACCGAATTGATGTATGTCAGGATAAAGAAAACCATCTTTATGTGAAGGTCATTGATTATAAATCAGGAACCACTCAGCTTGATTTAATAAAGCTTTATTATGGACTTCAAATTCAGCTGGCGCTTTACTTAAATGCAGCTCTTGAGCTGGAAAAGAAGCGTTTTCCAGATAAGATTGTACAGCCGGCAGGTGTGTTTTACTATAATACAAAAGACCCCATTTTAAATAAAGAAGATGTGAAAAATCCGGAAAATCCACAGGAAGAAATTTTAAAGAAATTAAAGATGGATGGGATTTGCAGTTCAGAGCCGGAAATTTTACAAAAGTTGGATAAAAATCTGGCAGTGGGGAAAAGTGTAGAGTCATTTGCAGTGCCTGTGAAATATACGGCAAAAGGTACGTTTTCCAGTAATTCCAAAGTAGCAAATCAGAAAGAATTTGCCATCATGATGGAGTATGTACAGGATAAAGCAAAAAAAATCGGCAGAGAGATTTTAAAGGGAAATACCAGCGTAAATCCTTTTGAATGGAAAAAAGAAAATGCCTGTGAATATTGCCCTTATAAAGAAATATGTGGTTTTGATGAAAAGTTTCCGGGATATGAATATCGCAAATTGGAAAAAGATAAATCAAGTAATCTGTGGTGTCTGATGGAAGAAGAAATGGAAAGGGGGGAAAAGTAAGATGGGTGTTTCATGGACAGAGGAACAGCAGAAGGTTATTGATACCAGAAACTGTAATATACTGGTAAGTGCGGCTGCAGGAAGTGGTAAAACGGCTGTTTTGGTAGAACGAATTATCCAAAGAATAACAGATAAAAACAATCCTGTGGATATTGATGAGCTTTTGATTGTAACCTTTACAAGAGCAGCCGCAGGGGAGATGAAAGAGCGTATCCGACAGGCTATCGAGAAAAAGCTGGAAGCAAATCCCGAAGACGAACATCTCCAGAGACAGAGCACTTTGGTACATCATGCGCTGATTACCACCATTGACAGTTTTTGCTCTTATATTGTAAAAAACTATTTTCATCTTATTGATTTAGACCCTTCTTTTCGCATGGGAGATGAAGGGGAGATGCGCCTGTTGCAGGCAGATGTGGCAGATGCTGTTTTAGAGGAAGCATACACAGAAGAAGCTCCTTCTTTTCTTGCTTTTTCAGATGGATTTGCAGGGGGAAAGACAGATAAGAAAATTCCGGAAATGATTATAAAATTATACAGTTTTTCCATGAGTTACCCTTATCCGGAAGAATGGCTTTTGAACTGTCGCAAAGCTTATGAGGTAGAAAGCATAGAGGAACTGGAAAACGCAGAGTGGATGAAACTTATAAAAAACGAAGTGAAACAGGAAATCAAAGAGGCTTCTATGCTGTTAAAGCAATCACTGGAAGTTTCAAAAGAGCCGGATGGACCTGTTTTTTACATTGGTCTTTTGGAAGATGAAGTTTCAGCGTTGGAAAAGTTAGAGCAGACAGAATGCTTTTTTGAGTGGAAGGAAATGCTTGATAAACTGGAATTTAAGCGTCTTCCAGCAGGAAAAAAAGCAGAAAAAGAGCTGGTATCAGAAAGTCGGCAAGAACTTGCAAAGAACTTGCGAAATGAAGCAAAAGAGCAGATAAAAGCTTTAAAAGAACGGTATTTTCAGGAAACGGCAGAGGAGATGCTGGAAAACCTTCAAAGAGCAGGAGAGCCTGTAGGTGTTTTAGTGGATTTGACATTGGCGTTTATGAAGCTGTATAAGGAAAAGAAGAAAGAAAAGAATATTTTGGATTTTGGTGATTTGGAGCATTATGCTTTAGAAATTCTCATTCATCATACAAAAGAAAAGGATGAGCGCACTGATGCAGCCAGAGAATTGTCAAAGAAATTTGAAGAAATTATGATTGACGAATATCAGGACAGCAACCTTGTACAGGAAAAGCTTTTAACATCTGTTTCAAGAATAGAAGATGGAATTTATAATATTTTTATGGTGGGAGATGTGAAACAGAGTATTTACCGTTTCCGCCTTGCCAGACCGGATTTATTCATGGAGAAGTTTAAAACTTACCCTCAGGAAGCAGGAGGGGATTGTCTCCGTATTGATTTGCATAGGAATTTCAGAAGTCGTGCCGAAGTTTTAGAAGGTGTAAATTATCTGTTTTATCAGATTATGGGAGAAGATTTAGGGGGTGTAGAGTATGACAGAACAGCAGCTCTATATCCGGGAAAAATTTTTCCGTCAAAACCGGAAGAAGAAAAGGAACCGGCAACAGAAGTACTGCTTTTGGAAGATGATGAGGAGGAGATTACCAGAGAGTCAGAGGCGAGAGCGGTTGCTTTGCGTATTGGAGAACTGGTGGGGAATTATCTGGTTTTGGATAAGAAAACAGAGGAATACCGACCTGCGAAATATTCCGATTTTACAATCTTGCTTCGTACCATGTCCGGTTGGGCAGAGACCTTTAAAAAAATCTTAAATTCCTGCGGAATTCCAGCCAGTGTTACTACAAAGACAGGTTATTTTTCTGCACAGGAGGTAATGACGGTTCTGGATTATTTAAAAATTCTGGATAATCCTATGCAGGATATTCCACTTGCAGCAGCTCTTCACGGACTTCCCGATGGATTTACTTTTCAGGAATTGGCAGAAATTAAGGTTCTGGGGATGGAGAATGAGAAAAGCAGCTTTTATGAAGCATTGCTGTTGGGAGAAAATCTTTCTTCTCCTTTAGGAGAAAAAATACGCAAATTTTTTGCTGTGTATAGAAAACTTCGTGGAAAAGTTCCTTATACACCTATGCATGAATTGATTTGGGACTTTTATGACGCTACAAATTTCTTAGTATATCAGCAGGCATTTGTATCAGGAGAGCAGAGAAAAGCAAATCTTCTGATGCTGGCAGAAAAGGCAAGAGACTACGAGAGCACCAGTTATCGAGGATTGTTTAATTTCATCCGCTATATAGAAAATTTAAAAAAGTATCAGGTAGATTTTGGGGAAGCTAATATTCTCTCAGAAAATGAAGATACTGTACGAATTATGAGTATTCATGGAAGTAAAGGATTAGAATTTCCTGTTGTATTCGTTGCAGGAATGGGTAAACAAATGAATATGCAGGATACAAGAGAGAATATGGTACTTCATCCTGAATTAGGCATTGGCTCTCCTTATATAGATACACAGCTTCGTATTCGCACACGAACAATTTTACAAAAGGCAGTACAAAGAGAAATCCTGCTGGAAAGTCTGGGAGAAGAACTGCGTATTCTTTATGTGGCATTAACAAGAGCCAAAGAAAAACTTATTCTCACAGGTGTAATATCAAAGCTGGAAGATACGTTAAAGAGTTTTGAGATGTTGAAAAAACATGGGGAAGAAAGAATGCCCTATGGTTTACGGGTAAAGGGAAAAAGTTATCTGGATTGGGTATTGAAAGCGCTGGCGAGACACAGGTCAATGACTCCTTTTTATAAAAGATATCATCTTTCTGTGTATCCTTTCAATGATATGTATGACAGAGAGCCGGATTTTACAGTGAGACAGATAAGTCCTTTAGAACTGGTATTAGATGAAGCCCAGCTTCGCACAGAAGAAATGTTGAAAAAGGGAGAATTACTTTTGTGGGACAGCAAGGAAGTCTATGATGAAAAATGGCGCGAACTTTTCCAAGACAGTTTTTCTTATGAATATCCTTATCAGGCAGAAGGCACTATTCCGGCAAAACTTACAGTATCTGAGGTAAAACGAATGCAAAAGGAAGATATGGAAGAAAGTGAGATACTTCTGGAAGAGAAGGAAACAGAGGAAATCGTGCCTTTGTTTATGCAGGAAACAAAAGCAGAATTAAAAGGTGCTGCAAGGGGAACTTTATACCACAGAGTATGGGAAAAGTTGGACTATGGGAAAATAGATACAAAAGAGCAGATAGAAAAACAGTTGGAACATATACTGACAGCAGAAGAAAAGAAATCTATATGGATACCTGATTTTTATTGCTTTGCAAAAAGTTCTCTTGCAGGCAGAATGAAAGAAGCATATCAGAGAGGGCAGTTATATAGAGAACAGCCTTTTGTGATTGCCATGCCTGCAAACCAGATTAGAGAAGAGTATAAAACGGAAGAAGAAATTCTTGTACAGGGAATTATAGATGCCTATTTTGAGGAAGAAGATGGGCTGGTTTTGGTAGACTATAAGACAGATAAAGTTCAAAAAGGACAGGAAAAAGAGCTGGTAGAAAAATATATCGTGCAGATGCAGTATTATAAAAAGGCTCTGGAAATGATTACCGATAAAGAGGTAAAAGAAATCTATATTTATTCATCGGGACTTGGGAAAGCGGTGTCAGTATATTCGCCTGAGTTTAAGCTGTTCTAATGGAATAAAAATACTGACAGGCTTTTCAAGTATATATTGTTTTAGAAAAAATATGCATGGTTGTTTGTGCTCATTTCGCCATTCTCTGGGTGAAACTCCATAAATATTTTTAAACGCACGGGAGAAGTGAAGGGGATTGCCATATCCCACAGCAGTTCCGATATCTGCAATGGAAAGTGTGGTCAATTTCAGCAGTTCAGTGGCTTTTACCATTCGATAATTCATTAAAAATTCTTGTGGGGAACGTCCAATAGAATTTCGAAAAATCTTACCTAGATAGCTGCGGTTAATACCACAAACTGCAGCTATTTCTTCTATTTGAGGGATGCAGCGGTGGAGGTGGCAGATTTGATGCGGGTATGTTATATTACTGTCCGCAGATTTGGTGCAGTGATGATACGGATGCTCATGAGAGAACTTTTATTCAGTACGGAACCAGTTTTTTCTATCCTGTCTCAGCAGTAGGTTCTCATGTTTCAGCAGTACCTAATCATCAGACAGGAAGAAGCACTTCCATTGAGACAAGAGGTACGGTGGCCATGGCGGGCAGCTTTGGATATGAACTGGACTTAAATACTTTAAGTGAGGAAGAAAAACTAGAGGTTGCCAAGCAGATAAGGACTTATAAGGAGTATCAGCCTCTTATTCACAATGGTTTGTATTATCGTTTAAGTAATCCACATAAAGAAAATATGGCTGTATGGGAATTTGTATCCCAAGATAGGAAGGAAGTATTGGTACAGGGCGTGGTATTTCGTGCAAAACCAAATACTTTACGCATCAGAATACGACTTGCAGGGTTGGAAGAGGGAATGTATGAAGTTCTCGGTACAGGAGAAACGTATACAGGAAAGGCGCTTATGACAGGTGGAATTTTGCTGCCTAAAGTAATCGGAGATGATGTGTCTTTTGAAATTCATTTAAAGAAAAAATAAAGTTTATTATAAATTAAATAAGTGCGTGTATAAAGAGGGATTGTGCTTAACCGTGCAGTCCCTTAGTTTTTTTCTTTCAAAAATCTTTCGAATTTCTTTTAGAAAATATCATTGACAAAATAATATTATATAGCGTATAGTATTAAATATAAAATAGTATTGCGTATAAAACAATATTATAGCAATAGAAATGAGGTGAAGTTATGGTTTTTAATACAGGCGCTGCCCTCTTAGATGCTATTGTACTGGCAGTTGTGTCCAATGAGAGTGAAGGAACTTACGGATATAAGATTACACAGGATGTACGTCAAGTTCTGGAGGTTTCTGAGTCCACTCTTTATCCCGTACTTCGCAGACTTCAAAAGGATGAATGTTTGGAAACTTATGATAAAGAATATGGCGGCAGAAACAGGCGATATTATAAAGTAACAGAAAAAGGAAAGGTACAGTTGGACTTGTATCGTGCAGAATGGAGAAGCTACTCAACAAAGATAAGTACATTGTTTGAGGGAGGAATAGGGAAATGATGAGAAAAAAGGAATTTTTAGAGCAGCTGGAGCGGCTGCTGTGGGATATACCGGAACAGGAGAGAAAAGAGGCATTGGAGTTTTATGAGAATTATTTTGACGATGCCGGAGAGGAAAACGAAGCAACGGTTATTCAGGAACTGGGAAGTCCGGGAAAAGTTGCGGCAACCATTAAAGCAGATTTAGACGAAAACGGCAGCGAGCACGGAGAATATCGGGAAACAGGATATACCGATGAACGCTTTGAAGAAAAAAATATGCCGGACATTCAGAGTGAAAGGGTGGAACAGAAGCCAAAAAGAAGCAGCTTGTCATGGGCGTTGATATTACTGCTGGCAATTATAACCGTACCGTTTTGGGGAGCGTTGGCAGTTGCAGGATTGGGATTGATTGTAGCGCTTGTAGGAGCAGCTATTGGTGTGGCAGCAGCATTATTTTTCGGATGTATCGAGCTGTTAATGGGCGGTATTATTTCTTTAGGCGTAGCAGTTACACAGTTTCCGGCAGTGCCTACGGTATGCTTGGTTGCAGGCACAGGACTTTTGATGATTTGTATCGGTTTATTGCTTTTGCTGGGATTTTTGTGGCTGGCAGTAAAAGTATTTCCGATTTGCTTCCGCTGGGTAATTGACTTTATACAGAGAGTTTTACACAGAGGAATTTCAGGAGGTGAAAGAAAATGAAAAAATTTACGAAGATTGCATTGATTGTTGTTCTCATTACAGGTATTGTAGGCGGATGCCTTGCAGGCGTGGGATTGGTATTTGGAGGTTCGGTTCGGTCCATTACCGGTAATTTTACAAATAGCCGTTTGTATCATGTTCTTAGGAGAGCATGTCGGGATCACGAAGGACCGTGGTGGGATATGGACGATGATTTTAACGATTATCGTCATAGCCTTGGAGATTTAGACAATTTTAATCATGGCAGCATGGAACAGCGTGAATTTCTTCCTTCAGAAATAGACAGTATAGATATTGAAATCTATTCAGGAAAGGTAGAAATTCGTACAATTCCGGAGGACGAAATCAGAATTTCAGGGCTGACAGATCAGGATTTCTTAGAATTAGATACAGAAGACAGGGAGCTGTCACTGGAAAGAGAATATCATGATTATGGGGTAATGGAAGACCTTATTATTGAAGTACCGGAAAGTAAAGTATTTTCTTCTCTTGATGTTCATTTAGAGTCGGGACAATTTTTAAGCTCAGGAAAGCTTTCCGTAAGAGAGGGTGATTTTACTTTGATGTCAGGCAGCGTGCAGATAGAGCTTTTAGATGCACAGGAAACAGATATTGAAATGGCATCCGGCGATTTTGCTGTTACACAGACAGGAAAGTTAGAGGATTACGCAGTGAGGACAAAATGCGCCAGCGGTCATCTTGTATTAAACGGAGAGGAACACGCAGGAACTACAAATGCCAGATATGGCACAGCAGGAAGCTTGAAAAAAATAGATATTGAAAGCAGTTCAGGAAGTGTAGCTGTTAATTTTGAAAATCAGTAAAAGGAGAGAGTATTATGTCAGATAAAAGATTATATCGTTCATCAACAAATTGTATGTTAGCAGGTGTTTGCGGAGGTATCGCAGAATATTTCAATATTGATCCTACTTTAATCCGTCTTGCATGGATTATTCTTACCTGCATGGGATTTGGAACAGGAATTATCGCTTATATCATTGCAGCAATCGTAATTCCAAAATAAAAGCAGGTTTCTTTGTATAAAACTGTAAATTAAGGCCATACTCCAAAGAAGAAAGGAGTGTGGCTTTTTTATGGCAAAGAAAAAAGAAGAAAAAATTGATTTGAATAATATTCCGGAAGAAGAGAAAGTAAAATATGAAATCGCAGAGGAATTAGGACTTTTAGATAAGGTTTTAGACAGTGGATGGAAAAGTCTGTCAGCAAAAGAAACCGGGCGTATAGGCGGACTTATGACAAAGCGAAAACGGGAAAATGAGAGAAAGAAAAATGCTTGACTGTGGGTATATGGAATGGTATTATTGTGTTGTATAATTCCATAAACCTATTAAGTGCATCTGCGTTGACCGCACAACGCCGGTGAAAAGGGAATCAGGTGAGAATCCTGAGCGATCCGGTCACTGTATTTGGGGAGCAATGCTTCAATAATCCATTGTATTTTGATACGAGAAGGAGAAGCAAAGCAATGAACCATGAGTCAGGAAACCTGCTTAATAGCAGTAAGGTGAAAACTTCCGTGCAAAGTTTGAATCCCTCATACTGTGAGTTACAGTAGATGATTCCACTTTCATGATGAAGGTGGATTTTTTTATGGAATGCCGAAAGGTAAGAACCTGAACTTATAGAATTATGCGTTGATTAAATGGCAGGTGAGGTGTCCTGCTTCTGAACTCCTGTTTTACAAAGTTTTGTTTTCCCGCAACAGACAAAACGGCGCATCCTCCGCAGGAACAGAATAATTCGTGACTAAAGTCAGGGCACTTCATCAGGAAACAATATTTCATATTTTTATAGGACTGTGTATCGAGTGATACGCAGTCTTTTTACGTGATAGAAATTCTGTCATAACATTCTTACTCTTGTACGATAAACCTTGCTTTTGTATAATGAAGAAAATGATAAAAAGTAGAGAGCAGAACGATTGGGAGGGGAATGGATGGCTGTAATAGAAATTGAAAATCTGACCAAGGATTATGGAAATAAAAAAGGAATTTTTGATGTGTCATTTTCTGTGAAAGAAGGTGAAGTTGTGGGATTTTTAGGCTCTAATGGAGCAGGAAAGACTACAACCATCAGACATCTTATGGGATTTATAAGCCCACAAAAAGGAAGGGCGCAGATTTTAAACATGGATTGTTTTCGCAATGCTTCTTGTGTTCAGATGAAGGTGGGATATCTTCCGGGCGAAATTGCTTTTATGGACAATATGTCAGGAAAAGAGTTTATTGAATTTATGGCGAAAATGAAGAAGATGAAAGACCTGACGTATGCGAGAGAACTAACGGAATATTTGGAAATCGATACACAGGTTAAGATTAAAAAGATGTCTAAGGGTATGAAGCAAAAAATCGGATTGATTATTGCTTTTATGCAGAACGTGCCGATTTTAATTTTAGATGAACCGACTACGGGATTAGACCCGATTATGCAGAACAAGTTTGTAGAGCTGATTAAAAGGGAGAAAGATGCTGGAAAAACAATTTTAATGTCTTCGCATATTTTTGAAGAAGTGGAAAATACCTGTGACCGAGTGGTTATGATAAAAGACGGAAAAATTGTCGCAGATGAAGATATACATAAGATAAAAAATAACAGAGTGAAGCATTATGAAATTACTTTTTCTGATATAAAAAGTGCAGAAAACTTTCAAGGCTTATATTCTGACAGTCAAAGAAGGGAGAATACAGTTTTTCTGTCTTTAAAAAATCAAGTAGATGAATTGATTAAGCAGTTAAGCCGGTACGAGGTGCAGGATATTGCTGTCAGAAACCAGACGTTGGAAGAAGTTTTTTTGCGTTATTACAAGGAGGAAAAGTGATGAGTATACCATTGTTAAAAAGAGAAATAAAATCCAATTATAAAATATTGCTGTTGTTTATGGGGATTGTTACTCTTTATTCCGGTATCATTACTGCAATGTATGACCCGGAAGTAGGGACCGGAATAAACGCCATGGCAGAGAGCATGCCGGAATTTTTTGCTGCATTTGGTATGGAAAATCCGGGAGTTACACTGCTGGATTTTTTGAATAATTATTTATATGGATTTATTTTAGTGATTATTCCGTTTATTTACATCATCATTATGTGTTACAAATTAGTTTCTAAGTATATGGAAAAAGGTTCTATGGCATATTTATTAAATACGCATTACAGCCGAAGCGAAATTATTGTTACACAGCTTGTAGTCCTGCTTTCAGGAGTGATTTTACTGGTTCTGTATGCCGTAGCGCTGATTATAATATGCAGTGAGATTATGTTTGAGGGAAAACTGGAAATTGAGAAATTTCTGGTGTTGAATTTCGGATTGGCTTCTCTGGAAATATTTTTGGCTTCTATGTGCTTTCTGTTTGCCTGCCTGTTTAATGAAATGAAGTTTTCTGTTGGTCTGGGAGCGGGAATTGGACTGGGATTTTTCTTAATTCAGATGCTTTCACAGGTAAATGAAGATATTGAATTTTTGAAATATTTTACTCCGCTGACGCTGTTTGATGCTGAAAAAATAATGGAATATGATTGGGTTGGATTTGCGTATGTAGGGATATTGTGGCTTTTAGCAGGAATATTCTTCATGATAGGAATAATGGGATTTAAAAAACGGGATTTGCCTTTGTAGAAAAATGAGGTTATTGCAGTAAGCGTCGTTTACTTCGATAACCTCATTTTGGGAAAAGTTATTCTGGTTTTAAAGAAATTTCCATCTGCACCGGCTGATGGTCCGTGTATTCAAAGTCCGTGTTGATGACGGAAATATCAGAAACCGTTATATTATCCGACACAATAAAGCCGTCAATGACATAGACCTGTGAGGTTTCATAAGAACCGGTATAAGGCGCATTTAAAAGTCGGCAGGTTGGATAAGTATCATCAACTGCAAAAGAAAAATGTTCAGGAAGAGTATCCTGACCGATAATTCCGGGAACCCAGTTTTCTGTGTTGGTAATGGGATATTTGTCCATTCCTTCAAAAGTCTGATTAAAATCGCCTCCTGCAATGACGTAGTTTCCTGCTTCGTATTCCTTAGATAGCTTTTCAGCCAGCATTTTACTCTGTGCAATTTTTCCGTCACCGTCATCGTAAGCCTCTAAATGGAAATTAATCAATACCAGCTCTGCGTCAGTACCTTCCAGCGGAATACGTGTTTCCTGCATACAGCGTTTTAAGTTACATGTTTTTACAGGCCATGAGAAAGACTCAGGAAGTGCAAGGCGGGCAGCACTGTTTACTTTTAAATCTGTCATGGTGAAGATACCGCTGTTTACTTTTTCGATAGGCGGAAGGGGATAAGGAACAAAATCGCATTTAAAATTATAAGCAAAAATACCTTCCATATTTAAGGAGCTTTTTAAATATTCTGTTTCATCAATATGAAAAGAACGTTTAGAGTCTTTGTCAACCTCCTGAAGAAAGTAAACATCAGCAGGATTTTCCGTAAGAACCTTTTCAATACCTTTTAAGTTTGTTTCTACTTGTTCTTTACTGTCCGGCTGTACTTCGGAACCGCCATCCATGAAGAAATCTTCGCTTTTATCAAGCCCTGCATATCCGATGTTGTAAGTTATAATACGCAGAGAGTCATCTAAAGACAGTGTACGGGTATTTTTGGGCACTTTTAGAGCTTCTTCTTTTTCCGGTCGATATTCCCGAATGGTAAGCCATAGAACCGCACAGACTAAGAGGATGAGGATAATGAGGACAACAATCCCCAATCCTTTAAAAAACTTTGAAAATTTTGGCATAGAGCACCTCCTGTGGTGAAAATTATAATTAAAAGTCCAGATACTGTCTCCGTGTTTCCTTTCAAACATGACTATTTTCTTGTTTTTCTGCGCCGCTTAGAGATACTTTGTACGCCAAACTCGTGCAATAGCACTCAAACACGGCTTCCAAAGCATCGCTATGCTCGAAAAACTGCGAAAATATGCCAAATCGTTTGGAAGGAAATACGGAGCTTATATCTGCTGTTTTTTAATTATATTTTGAAATTAAAATATACTTGCTGGATTGTTCCGAACTTTGTTTTTCTACAACCCTTACATTATAAAAATTGTAACACAAACAGATGGGAAAGAACAGTTTTAATATTGATTAGAAAGTTTTTAGAATTTCCTGTCTTGACAAATCAGGGGTTTATGCTTATGATAAAATGCAAGTAAAGGTAGTGAGAAAGAGGAGTACATTCAGGAAACTTACAGAGAGAGCGGCTCATCGGCTGGAAGGCGGCTCAAGGGAAACGGATGGAAGGTAGCTTTTGAACCGGAAGGCTGAAGGAGAAAACTTTGGTAGGCTTTCCCGCATCGTCAGCGTTAAAGGACTTTTGAGTGATAAATAAAGGTGGTACCGCGATGAATAATCGCCCTTTGTAACTATTTTATAGAAGAAATGGTTATGAGGGGTATTTTTTTACCCTTTATAACCCAAGAGGAGGAAACCATGAGCAAGGAACTTGCAAAGACTTATGATCCAAAGGGATTAGAGGATCGCATTTATCAGAAATGGCTGGATAACAAATATTTTCATGCAGAAGTAAACAGAGATAAGAAACCGTTTACTATTGTTATGCCGCCGCCAAATGTTACAGGACAGCTTCACATGGGACACGCATTAGACGAAACCATGCAGGATATCCTTATTCGTTTTAAGAGAATGCAGGGATATGAAGCACTGTGGCAGCCGGGAACAGACCATGCAGCCATTGCTACGGAAGTAAAGGTTATTGAAAAATTAAAAGAACAGGGCATTGATAAGAATGAAATCGGCAGAGAAGAATTCTTAAAACATGCTTGGGAATGGAAAGAAGAATACGGCGGAAAGATTATCAATCAGCTGAAAAAGCTGGGCGCTTCTGCTGACTGGGACAGAGAACGTTTTACTATGGACGAGGGCTGTTCTAAAGCAGTACAGGAAGTTTTCATTAAATTATATGAAAAAGGATATATTTATAAAGGCTCCAGAATTATTAACTGGTGTCCTGTATGTCAGACTTCTATTTCTGACGCAGAGGTAGAGCATGAGGATCAGGACGGATTTTTCTGGCATATCAATTATCCGGTAGCAGGAGAAGAAGGTCAGTTCGTAGAAATTGCTACAACAAGACCGGAAACCTTATTAGGCGATACTGCAGTTGCAGTAAATCCGGAAGATGAAAGATACAAACATCTGGTTGGAAAAATGCTGAAGCTGCCTCTGACAGACAGAGAAATTCCTGTAATCGCAGATGAATATGTTGACAAAGAATTTGGAACAGGATGTGTAAAAATCACACCGGCTCATGACCCGAACGACTTTGAAGTCGGAAAACGTCATAACTTAGAAGAAATCAACATTATGAATGATGATGCAACTATCAATGAGCTGGGCGGAAAATATGCAGGTATGGACCGCTATGAAGCCAGAAAAGCGATGGTAGCGGATTTGGAAGCACAGGGACTTTTAGTAAAAGTAGTTCCTCATTCTCACAGTGTTGGTACACATGACCGTTGTAAGACAACCGTAGAACCGATGATTAAGCCGCAGTGGTTTGTAAGAATGAAGGAAATGGGAGAAGCTGCCATTGAAACTCTGAAAAACGGAGAATTACAGTTTGTTCCGGAACGCTTTGACAAGACTTATATGCACTGGCTGGAAAATATCAGAGACTGGTGTATTTCCCGTCAGTTATGGTGGGGACACAGAATTCCTGCATACTACTGTGATGAATGTGGGGAAACTGTAGTTGCAAGAGAAATGCCGGAGAAATGTCCGAAATGCGGATGCACACATCTCCATCAGGATGAGGATACACTGGATACATGGTTCTCTTCAGCACTTTGGCCATTCTCAACATTAGGCTGGCCGGAAAAAACAGAGGAAATGGAATATTTCTATCCAACAGACGTTCTGGTAACAGGATATGATATTATTTTCTTCTGGGTAATTCGTATGGTATTCTCAGGTCTGGAACAGACAGGCAAAACACCATTCCACCATGTTTTAATTCATGGTCTGGTAAGAGACTCTCAGGGACGTAAGATGAGTAAATCTCTTGGAAATGGTATTGACCCATTGGAAGTTATTGACAAATACGGAGCAGATGCGCTGCGTCTTACTTTGATGACAGGTAATGCACCGGGAAATGATATGCGTTTTTACTGGGAACGTATAGAAGCAAGCAGAAACTTTGCTAATAAGGTATGGAATGCTTCCAGATTTATCATGATGAATTTGGAAAAAGCAGATATTCCAAAGAATATTGATTTACAGACATTGACAGGCGCAGATAAATGGATTTTATCCAAAGTAAACACATTGGCAAAAGAGGTAACAGAGAATCTGGATAAATACGAGCTGGGAATTGCAGTTCAGAAGGTATACGACTTCATCTGGGAAGAATTCTGTGACTGGTATATCGAAATGGTAAAACCACGTCTTTACAATGACGAGGATACCACAAAGGCAGCCGCGCTTTGGACATTGAAGACTGTTTTAAGCAACGCATTAAAGCTTCTTCATCCATATATGCCGTTTATTACAGAAGAAATTTATTGTACACTTTGTCCGGAAGAGGAGTCTATTATGATTTCTGCATGGCCGGAGTTTACAGAAGAATGGAATTTTGCAGCAGATGAAGAAGCTGTGGAAACAATTAAGGAAGCCGTAAGAGGAATTCGTAATGTTCGTACAGGTATGAACGTTCCGCCAAGCAAAAAAGCAAAGGTATTCGTTGTTTCTGAGGAAGCAGCAGTCAGAGAAATATTTGAAAGCGGAAAAGTTTTCTTTGCTACACTTGGCTATGCAAGCGAAGTTTTCGTACAGGCTGACAAAGAGGGAATTGCAGAAGATGCAGTATCAGCGGTAATCGGCAACGCAGTAATTTATATGCCGTTTGCAGAACTGGTAGACATTGAAAAAGAAATTGAGAGATTGAAGAAAGAAGAAGAAAAACTGGAAAAAGAGCTTGCACGTGTAAACGGTATGCTGAATAATGAGCGTTTTATCAGCAAAGCGCCGGAGAGCAAGGTGCAGGAGGAGCGTGAAAAATTAGAACGCTATACCAACATGATGGAACAGGTGAAAGAGCGTCTGGCACAGCTTCAGTAATTCTTTAGGCACAAATCAGGGACAGGGGGATAAGGCTTTTACAGTCGTACACCCCTGTTCTCATTGCTATTAAGGAGAATAAATTTTATGAAAGAAATAAAAAAAGTATTTTGTCTGAAATACCTCAATATGTTTTCTGTTCCTCTGCAAATGCTGGCAGTCTGTGTGGGATATTTCTTTATTGAAGCAATGTCCAGACATTCTATCTGGAATGCGTGGGAATTTTTACAGGAACGCCCGTTGGTATTCTTTTACAATGCGTTTCTCATATTTACCACTACATTGATTGTATATCTGTTCCGCAGACGTGTGTTTGTGCGAACGATTTTGTTTATTTTCTGGATGGGACTTGGAATTATTAACGGTGTGCTGCTTACTACACGTGTTACGCCGTTTACCGGTCCTGACTTACACATGATTACAGATGCTGTCCAGATTGCAGACAGATATTTGTCACCTTTCTTTTTCTGGGTAGTAATGATTGTAGCGGTTATTGCGATTATCGGTTTGATTATTTTGTTTATAAAAGGACCGAAATATCAGGGAAAACTCAGCTATAAGGTCAATGTGCCTTTGATTATTGCAGGGGTTCTCGCTTTTGCGGGCACAACAAAATTGGCATTGGAAAAGAGGGTGCTTTCCAACTATTTTGGAAACATTGCTTTTGCTTACGAGGATTATGGATACCCCTATTGTCTGGCAACCACTGTGTTTAACACAGGAATTTCTTCACCGAGAGAATATTCCAAGGGTGTCATTGATGAAATTCAGAAAAGTGAGGAAAATCTGGCAGAAACAGGGGAGAAAAGACCAAATATTCTGTTTTTACAGTTGGAGTCCTTTTTTGACCCGACTTTGGTAGAGTATCTGGAGGTATCGGAAGACCCTATTCCGAATTTCAGAAAAATGATGAATGATTATTCTTCCGGTTACTTTAAAGTTCCTTCCGTAGGGGCGGGTACAGCCAATACAGAGTTTGAGTCTATTACCGGAATGAGCATGCGTTATTTTGGACCGGGTGAATATCCGTATAAAAGTATTTTGAAAGAAACCACCTGTGAAAGCGCTCCTTATGTATTAAAGGGGCTGGGTTACGGAACTCATGCAATTCATAATAACGAAGCGAATTTCTATGGAAGAAAAAATGTTTTTGCAAATCTGGGATTTGATACCTTTACTTCGGAGGAATACATGGCAACACAGGACGATACTAATCCTAATGACTGGATGCGTGACAGAAACCTGACCAGATATATTCTGGAAGCAATGGAGTCCACACCGCAGCCGGATTATGTATACACGATTTCCGTACAGGGACATGGAGATTATCCTGAAGAACCGGTATTGGAAAATCCAAAGATTACAGTAAAAGGCTCAAGTACGCAGGCAGAAAATTATAAATGGGAGTATTATTGCAACCAGATTTATGAAATGGATCAGTTTGTAAAAGAGCTGACAGATGAGCTTTCCAAGCTGGATGAAGACGTTGTGTTGGTTATGTATGGAGACCATCTTCCGACTATGGGACTGAAGGTTACCGATGTAAAAAATAAATATCTTTTCCAGACACAGTATGTGATTTGGGACAATATGGGACTGGAAAAGAAAGACAAAAATCTGGCGGCTTATCAGATTGCAGCCGAGGTTATGGACAGAGTCGGTATTCACGAAGGAAATATTTTCCGTTTCCATCAGGCAAGAAGAAATACAAAAAATTATCAGGTGGATTTAGAAACGCTCCAATATGATATTTTATATGGTGAAAAATACACATACGGAGGGAAAAATCCTTTCCAGAGAACAAAAACACATTTGGGTGTAAAGGAAGCAGAGCTTCATGGAATTGATACTCTGGGTGAAACACAGTATTATATCAAAGGCGCAAACTTTACACAGTCCTCATTTATGGAAATAAACGGGGAATTGGCAGAGGCGAATTTTGTAGATGAAAATACATTGCTTTTGTTAAACACCGCCTTAAAAGAAGGGGATGTTGTAGATGTTGCAATGCGAAGCAACAGTTCTACCCACAGAGTGCTTACAAGAACAGAAAAGTATATTTACCATGAACCAATCGAAGGAAGTTCAAGCGCAGAGTTGGAATTGATTGTCACGGAAGAGCCGGAAACCGCTGTGACAGAAGAAAGTCAGAAGGAAAAAGAGGAATAAAAGAAAATTTTTCTGACCGACATAATTTGCTTGCATATTCTTTCCACTCCATTATAATGGTAATTGATATGAGGCTACCGCATTAGGCAAAGTCTTAGTGCGGTAGCTTATGTTTTTAGAACAGGAGGGATAGCTTGTTTACTTATGACGAAGCGGTAAATTATATAGAAGATATACCGAAGTTTACAACGAAAAATAAATTAGAACACACCAGGAAATGTCTGGATATGCTGGACAGCCCTGATAAAGATAGAAAAATTATTCATGTTGCAGGAACAAACGGAAAGGGAAGTGTCTGTGCTTTTCTTTCTACCATGTTGGAAGCCCACGGTTTTCGATGCGGGTTATTCACATCTCCTCATCTTGTAAAAATTAATGAGCGTTTTCAGATTAACGAGGTAATGGTTTCGGACGAGGCCTTTTTAGAAGCCTTTTTACGTGTGAAAAAGCTGGCAGATGAGCTTTTAGAGGCAGGAGATTATCATCCTACTTATTTTGAATTTCTTTTCCTTATGGGAATGGTGATTTTCCAGAAGGAAAATGTGGATTATATCATTTTGGAAACCGGTTTAGGTGGAAGACTGGATGCTACAAACGCTGTATTAAATCCTATTGCCTGTGTGATTACATCCATTAGCCTTGACCATGTAGAATATTTGGGAAATACCATTGCACAGATTGCAGGAGAAAAGGCAGGAATTATAAAACCGCAGGTTCCGGTAATCTTTGACGGAAATAATCAGGAAGCGGCAGAAGTAATAAAAAAGAGAGCGCATGAGTTAGGATGTCCTTGGTGTGAAGTGAAAGAAGAAAACCAGAAGCTTTTGGATTTTACACCGGAAGGAATTCATTTTATCAGCCGTTCATCTGCTTATGGGGACACGGAATTATTTGTTCCTTTTACTGCAAAATATCAGATGATGAACGCTTCTCTGGCTCTGGAAACCATGGGTGTTTTGAAGGAATATCATGGTATGGAAAAGGCAGAGTTGGTGCATGGTATGAAAAATACCCGCTGGCAGGGGCGTATGGAAACCATACTTCCCGGTGTTATTGTAGACGGAGCGCATAATGAGGACGGCATTGCAAAGTTTGTAGAGACTGTTCGTCATTTCCAGAAGGATTATGAAATTACATTGTTATTTACCACGGTTTCTGATAAGGAGTTTCCTGATATGATTGCAAAAATCTGTGACGGGCTTCATTTTACCAATGTTGTGACAACAGAAATCTGGGGAAGCAGAAAACAGTCAGCTTTGGAGCTTGCTGGACTGTTCAAGGAAAACGGATGTGAAAACGTTTTGGTGGAAACAAATCCGGAAAAAGCTTTTGAAGAGGCTTATAAGCTGAAAAAAGACGGGCTGCTGTTCGTGGTAGGTTCTTTATATCTTGTAGGGGAGATTAAGGACTATGTAAGGAGGAGAGTACATGATTAATTACGAGGAAGAACTAAAGAAGTTTCAGCCGTGTTTGGATGTAGACGATGCAGAAGGGGCAATTTATAAACAGGATTTGACAGATGTCATTGATATTCTGAAAGAAATGATGCGGGATAATCATAAAACATCTGAGAAATAGGAGTAGACGATGAATTGTGTTGTATGTCAAACAGTACTGACAGCTTCTGATTATTGCCCGAAATGCGGATGTAATGTAAAGGCACTGAAGAAAATCGATGCTTTATCCAATTTTTATTATAATCAGGGACTTGAAAAGGCTCAAATTCGGGATTTATCAGGAGCAATTACCTGCTTGAAACGAAGTCTGAAAATGAATAAAATGAATATACAGGCAAGAAATCTTCTTGGTCTGGTATATTTTGAAACAGGGGAAGTGGTTGCTGCTCTAAGTGAATGGGTAATCAGCAAGAACATGATGCCAGAGGGAAATCTGGCAAGCGCATATATTGACAAGCTGCAAAAAAATACCAATCGCCTTGATATGATTAATACAAGTATTAAAAAGTATAATCAATGTCTGGAATATTGCCGAAACGGCAATCCGGATATGGCGAAAATGCAGCTGAAAAAAGTGCTTACCAACAATCCAAAGCTGATTAAAGGCTATCATTTACTGGCGCTTATTTATATTCATGAGGGCGAGTATGAGAAAGCCAGAAAACAACTGAAAGCAGCGGCAAAGATTGATAAGACCAATACTACAACCCTTCGCTTTTTAAGGGAGATTGAGGAGCAGACAGGTAGGGCTACGAATCTGGACTCTCGCTTTAAAATGCGAGAAAAAGAGGATGAAAAGCAAAACGGAAGTATTGTATATAAGTCCGGCAATGATACCATTATTCAGCCGCCGGAATATAAAGAAAAGAGCATTACCAATACCTTGGTAAACCTGCTTTTGGGGCTTTTGGTAGGCGCTGCGGCTCTCTGGTTTTTGATTGTGCCTGCAAAGACACAGAAAATCAATCAGGAAGCCAACAAAAAGGTTGTGGAATACAGCGGAAAAATGGCAACCATATCTGCGGAGCTTGCCCGTATGCAGGAGGAGATGGAGGCTTCAACCGAGTCTGTCAATACAGCGCAGACGCAAATTCAGGAAGCAGGAGAAAAGGCAGCGGCTTATGAAAACCTCATAAAAGCGTGGCAGGCACATCAGGAAGGAAATTCCGATACAGCAGCCAATGCCATTGAAGGCGTTAATGCAGAGCTTCTTTCCGTAGAAGCAAAGAGCATGTATGACAGCATTATGAAATCCGTAGGTTCTACGGTGCGCAAAAAATATGTAAATGAAGCTTCGGCTGCTTTGGAAAGCGGAGATTATGATACCGCCATCGCCGGCTTGGAAAAAGCTCTGAATATTGGAAAACAGGATAAAAATACCATGTTCCAGTTAGCACAGGCCTATGACAAAAAAGGCGATAAAGAAAACGCAAATCAGTGGTATCAGAAAATTATAGATGAATTCCCCGGAACAAAAGCAGCTTCCGATGCAAAGGATTATCTGGAGGCAAACGGCGGTTCTGACCAAGCTCCGGCAGAAGGTGAAGGAGACGGAGAAGTCCCAACGGAAGACGGGGGAGAGACAGACGGAGAAATACAGTCAGGGGAAACCATAGAAGAATAAATACAGAAGAAAAACCTTGGAGAAAAGGCGTATACGGGAAGTATGCGTCTTTTTGCTGTTTTACATAAAAAAACCATTTGCTTTTGATATTGGCTCAGATATCCCACGGCAAACGCAGTTATTTTCTGGTTTTTCTGCGTCGCCTAATGATGTTTTGTCCGCCAAACTCGTGCTGATGCACTCAGACACGGCTTCCAAAACATCACTATACATCCAAAAACTGCGAAAATATTCTGCATTGTTTGCCATTGGAATACTGCGCCTGCATCTGGAAATGGATATAAGTTATTTATGCAAAACAGAGAAGGAAATTAATAATATAGTTGTTGGTGATAAAATTATAAAATAGAAAAAAAGTGATAAATGAGTTTAAATTTGTATGTAGAAATGATGCTTATAAATGAAAGGGTGATAGTGAAGATGGAGGATAGAATTAAGAAGCGTGGAAATCAGTTGATTGTGTATGTTCCAAAGGAATTAGACCATCATTTTGCAGAGCAGATTACCCCGCAGGTGGATAAGGAGCTGGATAAGGGGTTGATAAAGCAGCTGGTGTTTGATTTTTCGGAAACGGGTTTTATGGACAGTTCGGGAATTGGCATGATAATGGGCAGAAAGCGGATTTTAAGTTACAGCAAGGGGACGGTGGCAGCAATCCATGTAAATGACAGAGTTTTGAAGATTATGCAGCTTTCCGGTATTTACAAGCACATTGAAATCAGTCAGGAGCCGGTATGGAATTATAGAGTGAGATAGGGGGGAGATTATGAACCGGGATAATAAAATGGTTCTGGAGGTAGAAAGTCGTTCCTGCAATGAGGGACTGGCAAGAATTGCGGTGGCTGCGTTCAGCACACAGTTAAATCCTACACTGGAGGAGGTCGCAGACATAAAAACAGCCGTATCGGAGGCAATTACAAACTGTATCGTGCATGCGTATCAAAAAGAGACAGATATGATTACCATAGAATGCAGCCGCTTTCAAAGAGAATTAACGGTAGTGGTACAGGACAAAGGAAAAGGAATTGAAGATGTGGAAAAGGCAATGCAGCCTCTTTTTACTACAAAGCCTGAGCAGGACAGGTCGGGAATGGGATTTGCTTTTATGGAAGCTTTTATGGACGAGGTACTTGTAGAGTCCAGACTTGGCGAAGGGACAACCGTAACCATGAAAAAAACAATCGGCAGACAGAAAGACGTCTTTGAGTAGGAGGGCTGTATGGATGATATCCTTGCCCTTATCGGGCGTGCACACCAAGGAGATAAGAGCGCAAGAGATATACTTACAGAGAAAAATATGGGGCTGGTACATAGTATTGCCAGAAGATTTCAAAATAGAGGGGCTGAGTTGGAAGACTTAGTACAGATAGGCTGTATCGGACTTTTAAAAGCCATAGACAAATTTGATTTAAGCTATGAAGTGAGGTTTTCCACATACGCAGTGCCTATGATAACAGGAGAAATTAAACGTTTTTTAAGAGATGACGGTATGGTAAAGGTGAGCCGTTCCTTAAAAGAGGCAGCGGGAAAGGCTTATGCAGTCAGGGAAGAATTGCTGATGAAAACGGGGCAGGAGCCGTCTATGGAGGAAATTGCAAAGGAATTGTCTGTATCAGAAGAAGAACTGATTATGGCGATGGAGTCTTCGGCACAGGTGGAGTCCTTGCAGAAGACCATTTATCAAAGCGATGGCAGCGATATTGCTTTGGAGGATAAGCTGCCTTATGAAAAAGATGAACAGGAGGAGGTTTTGGACAAGCTTCTTTTAGAAGATATATTGGGGAGCTTAAATGCCAGAGAAAGAGAGCTGATTTATCTGCGCTTTTTTAAAGAGAAGACACAAACCAGCATTGCCAAAATGATGGGAATGTCTCAGGTACAGGTTTCCAGACTGGAAAAGAAAATTTTAAAGGCATTAAGAGAACGGATATAAAGCGAAAATTTGGACATAATACTCCTTAGTAATGTAAGGAGGTTGTCAGATGAGTGAAATTTTGTATATACAGACAGAGAAAAATGTAGAAGTACAAAGTCCTGAAATATATTTACAGGATGTGGCGAAACTTACATGTAAGGACAGTAAAGTGTTAAATAGAAATAAAGTAAGAAAGGTTTTTTCTATTCCAAATGGGGAACCGGGAAGGTATGTGGTTTCTGCGGTGGATTTAGTTCATGCAATAGCAAAAGAGGAACCTAATGTAGACATTACCCATATTGGTGAGGCAAATCTTGTTGTTACTTACGAGAAAGCAAAGCATCAACAAAAATGGTATAGCTGGTTAAAGACCTTATTGGTCTGTGTGCTGACTTTTTTTGGAGGTGCTTTTTCTATTATGACCTTTAACACAGATGTGGATACTGCCAATTTATTTTCTAAAATCTATACGCAGTTTACAGGTGAAATAGCCACAGGTCCTACGATTTTGGAATTTACTTATTCGGTGGGAATTGGAATTGGTGTTGTTTTTTTCTTTAACCATTTTGGGAAAGGCAAGCTTACGCAGGACCCGACTCCGGTGGAAGTACAGATGCGGCTTTATGAGGATGACGTAAATAAAACGCTTATTGCAGATAAAAATCGCAGCAAGAAAACACAGAAGGGGGAAAATGCTTAATGTGGCAGGGGGAAATTCTGGCAGGTATTGCAGGGCTTTGCGGCGGTGCAGTAGTAGCGGTGGCTCTGGCAGCGTTTATTATAGAACTGGGAATTATTCCACGCTTTGCAGGGATTACTCATACGGCGAACCACATTTTTCTATACGAAAATTGTCTGATGCTTGGAAGCTTTTTGGGAAATCTGATTTATATTTATCATCTGTCTGTTCCTTTTGGAAAAATTTTTGCAGGTGTTACAGGGTTTTTCTTTGGGATGTTTTTAGGGGGCTGGATTATTGCCCTTGTAGAAGTGGTAAATGTGTTTGCCGTGATGGCAAGGCGTTTGGGACTGAAGAAGGGGATTGGATGGATTGTAATTTGTATTGCAGTAGGGAAAACACTAGGAAGTCTTTTCCAATTTTTTATTGCATAAGATTGGAACATACTTCACACAATAAGAATAAAGGTGGTGAATGGTAATGGACGCAAAGCAATATGAAAAATATGTCAAGGAAAAGACGCCAACGCATAATTTATTTTTAAATATGCTGGGAGCTTTTGTAAGTGGTGGAGCAATTTGTGCGCTTGGGCAGGTGATTTTAAATGTTTGTAAGAATATGGGGCTGGACAAGGAAATCAGCGGCAGCTGGACTTCTTTGATTTTGGTTTTGCTCAGTGTCATTCTCACAGGCTTTAATATTTATCCGAAGCTGGCAAAATGGGGCGGAGCAGGAACTTTAGTTCCGATTACCGGTTTTGCCAATTCTGTGGCAGCACCTGCCATTGAATATCAGAAGGAGGGACAGGTTTTCGGAATAGGATGTAAAATCTTTATTATAGCCGGACCTGTTATTTTATACGGAGTTTTAACATCTTCCCTGTTGGGATTGATTTATTACTTTTTGCATATATGGGGGATTGTGTAATGGAACAGATTGTAGGAAAGCAGAGTATACAGTTTCAGCAGGCTGCCCATATATTAAGCGGGGCAGCTATTGTAGGGAAAAAAGAGGGAGACGGTCCTCTTGGCAAATATTTTGATAAAATTGGAGAGGAAGAGGGACTATTTGGATGTACTTCGTGGGAAGAAGCGGAAAGTAATCTGCAAAAGGAAGCAGTATCTATGGCGATTGAAAAAGCCGGTATTGAAAAGTGGCAGCTTCGTATGATTTATGCAGGGGATTTGCTGGCTCAGACAATAGCGTCTTCCTTTGGAATTATGGGCTTTGATACTCCTATATACGGACTTTACGGAGCGTGCTCCACAATGGGGGAAGCCCTTTCTCTTTCGGCGATGGCTGTTTCAGGAGGGTATGCGCCTTATGTTGCAGCCGTGACGTCCAGCCATTTTGGCAGTGCGGAAAAAGAATTTCGATTTCCTTTAGGATACGGAAATCAGAGACCTTTATCAGCTACATGGACAGTGACAGGCAGCGGCGCATGTATTTTGGGAACGAAAGGCGGAAAAGCCAGAATTGCAGGAATTACAACAGGAAAAATTGTGGACTACGGCTTTAAGGACTCCTTAAATATGGGGGCTTGCATGGCGCCTGCTGCCTGCGATACCATTTACCAAAATCTTATGGATTTCAATCGTCTGCCGGAAGACTATGACAGAATTATCACCGGTGATTTAGGAGAAGTGGGACAGAGAATTCTTTTTGACTTAATGAAAGAAAAAGGTTTTGATATTGAAAAACAGCACATGGATTGCGGCATAGAAATTTTTGATTCAAATACGCAGGATACCCATGCAGGAGGAAGCGGCTGCGGATGTGCTGCGGTTACTTTCGTTTCTTATATTCTTCCTAAAATAGAAAAGGGAGAGTGGAAACGTATCCTGTTTGTGCCTACGGGAGCGCTGCTTTCAAAGGTCAGCTTTAATGAAGGAAAAAGTGTGCCGGGCATTGCTCAGGCAGTAGTCATTGAACATTGTTAGGAGAAGAAATTATGGAATACATCAATGCGTTTTGGGTAGGGGGATTGATTTGTGCACTGGTGCAGATATTATTAGAGAAGACAAAGCTGTTGCCCGGAAGGGTAATGGTTTTGCTGGTGTGCACAGGAGCGGTATTGGGAAGCTTTGGTATTTATGATAAATTAATTGACTTTGCAGGGGCAGGAGCAAGCGTTCCCTTATTGGGATTTGGGAATACCTTGTTCCAAGGAGTAAAAAAGGCAATTTCAGAGCATGGATTTTTAGGGATTTTTATGGGTGGTTTTACTGCCAGTGCGGTGGGAATTTCCGCAGCGCTGATTTTTTCCTATGCGGCAAGTCTGATTTTTAAGCCAAAGATGAAAAACTAAGCTATACTTTTTCGCTAATCAATAGTATAATGTTAGTGCTTATGTGGGATACGGGTGGATATTCGCATCCCAAAACAGCACTTTGAGAAGTAACTAATAAAAAATGTAGTAACAGGAGGAAACGGAAAATGCTGCAAGCATTCTCACGTTCAGAAGAACTATTAGGAAAAGAAGGACTTCAGATACTTGCAAATTCCAAAGTTGCAGTTTTTGGAATTGGAGGGGTAGGCTCTTATGTGGTGGAAGCATTGGCAAGGTCAGGGATAGGCAATCTGACTTTAGTAGACCACGATGAAGTGAGCTTGACAAATCTCAACAGACAGCTGGTGGCTTTGCGCTCCACTATGGGCAGAAAAAAGGTTTCCGTAGCAAAAGAGCGAATTATGGATATTAATCAGGATGCGGTGGTACATACCTACGATACCTTTTTTAATGCAGATACTGCGCAGCTGTTTGATTTTTCAGGATATGATTACATTGTAGACGCTGTGGACACGGTGTCTGCAAAGCTGCTTCTGATAGAGAAAGCAAAGGAAGCAAATGTACCGATAATTTCCTGCATGGGTACGGGAAATAAATTAAATCCGTCCTGTTTTCAAATTGCAGATATATCAAAAACCAGTGTGTGCCCCCTTGCAAAGGTGATGCGTACAGAGCTGAAAAAGAGAAAGATTAAGAAGGTCAAGGTTTTGTTTTCGACAGAAACAGTATGTAAGGAAAAGAAAAGTGAGCCGGTGGAGCTTAGAAGCGCAAGCAAACGGCCTGCTCCGGCAAGTGTTTCTTTTGTGCCGGGAGTGGCAGGGCTTATGATAGCCGGAGAGGTTATTAAGGATTTGGTTTTTGGAAAGGGTAAAAAGGGATAAGAGGTATTAGAATGGAAAATAACAGCATTGAGAATATGTTTTGCATGACTTTGGGCAGCGACAATGTGAGACTGCATGAACCAATGAAAAAGCATACAACTTTTCGTATTGGAGGACCGGCAGATTATTATCTTTGTCCTCACAGCACAGAGGAACTGCAGAAAATTCTTCAGATATGCAGAGAAAATAAGCTGGAATTCTTTATTTTGGGAAACGGAAGCAACCTTTTGGTAAGTGATAAGGGATATCGAGGCGTAGTTATTCAGCTTTGGAAAAACTTCAGTGATATTGAAACAGAAGACAATACCATTACGGTAAAAGCCGGTGCGCTTCTGTCAAAGGTTGCCGCAGAGGCTTTGGAGGAAAGCCTGACAGGGATGGAGTTTGCCTCCGGAATTCCGGGAACCATGGGCGGAGCAGTGATGATGAATGCAGGCGCTTACGGCGGTGAAATGAAGGATATTATCAGAGAGGTTACGGTTCTTACAAGGGAGGGGGAACTACTGACACTTTCCAAAGAAGAGATGAACTTCGGATACCGAACCAGTGTGGTAAAGGAAAAAGGTTATGTGGTGATTTCCGCAGAGTTACAGCTTAGAAAAGGTGACAGAGAAGAAATTCGCAAGGTAATGGATGAGTTAAAGGAAAGACGTGTGACGAAACAACCGCTGGATATGCCAAGTGCAGGCAGTACCTTTAAAAGACCGGAGGGATACTTTGCGGGCAAGTTGATTATGGATGCGGGACTTCGGGGATTTTCCGTAGGCGGCGCACAGATTTCAGAAAAGCACTGTGGCTTTGTGGTAAATAAAGGCGATGCAACCGCTGCGGATGTATTGGGACTTATCGGAGAGGTTCAAAAAAGAGTACAGGAAAAATTCGGAGTTGCATTAGAGCCTGAAGTGAAGTTTTTGGGAGAATTTTAGGAGGAAGTATGCGGTTTGTAATTGTGACAGGAATGTCAGGCGCCGGAAAAAGTACAGCGCTGAAAATGCTGGAGGATATGGAGTACTTTTGTGTGGACAATCTTCCGGTTATGTTGATTGAGAAATTTGTGCAGCTTTTAAGAGACGGCGGACCGGGAGAAATCGAAAAAGTTGCGGTAGGCGTAGATATTCGTAACGGAAAGGCATTGGATGAACTGGAAACAGTTCTTGAAAATATCAATTTTTCAGGTGTTGGAATTGAAATCCTGTTTTTGGATGCAGAGGATGAGGTGCTGGTGAGACGTTATAAAGAGAGCAGACGAAGCCATCCTCTGGCAGCAGGAAGCAGAATAGATGAGGGAATTCATCGGGAAAGAGAAAAACTGCGCTTTTTGAAGGAATACGCAGATTATATTTTAGATACCAGCAAGCTTTTAACCAGAGAGCTGAAGGCGGAGCTTGAGAAAATTTTTGTGGAAAACGGAAGCTTTAAAAATCTGATGGTTACCGTATTGTCCTTTGGATTTAAGTACGGTATTCCGCAGGATGCAGATTTAGTATTTGACGTGAGGTTTTTGCCAAACCCTTATTATATTGAGGAGCTGCGTCCCTTAAGCGGAAATAATGCCCCTGTCAGCGATTATGTTATGAGCTTTGATTTGGCGCATGAATTTTCTGATAAGCTGGAAGATTTAATCCGTTTTTTAATTCCCAATTATATTACAGAGGGAAAAACACAGTTGGTGATTGCCGTGGGATGTACCGGCGGAAAACACCGTTCCGTAACTCTTGCAAATGAGCTTTACCGAAGATTAGGCGAAAATGAAGAATACGGAATTCGTGTGGAACATAGAGATATAGAAAAGGATGGGAAAAAATGTCTTTCTCCGGAAGCGTAAAGGAGGAATTGCTTCGTTATGAGGACAGCGCAAGGCACTGCTGTATTGCAGAACTGGCAGCCATGATTGCTTTTCATGGAGAGATAGTGCCTGCGCCGGAGGGAAAATTAATTCTTACCATATCTTCGGAAAATGAAAGTATTCTTAGAAAGGTCTTTACATTACTGGAAAAAACGTTTACAATGGAACTCAAAGTTTCTACTGATAGACAGATAGTCAGGAAAAACAACCGATTTACCATTGATATAGATGATACAGAATTGACTGTTAAAATATTACAGGCAGTAAAGGTGCTCAGCGCAGACAGAAGACCCGTGACAACGAATGCTTTAGTCAATCCCATCATCATTCAAAGGAGCTGCTGTAAACGTGCATTTCTAAGAGGTGCATTTTTATGTGCCGGCTCTATTAGCGACCCTGAAAAGTTTTATCATTTCGAGGTGGTTTGTACAACACCGGAAAAGGCACAACAGATGCAGGAGCTTATACAGTCATTTGGAATTGACGCTAAAATTGTAAAGCGGAAAAAGTATGAAGTTGTTTACGTGAAGGAAGGAGCACAAATCGTAGAACTTTTAGGTCTTATGGGAGCAGGTGTATCCCTGATGAATTTGGAAAATGTCCGGATTTTGAAGGGGATGCGAAATACTGTAAACAGAAAGGTGAACTGCGAAACCGCAAATATTAACAAAACCGTAAATGCAGCAGTAAAGCAGGTGGATGATATTATATACATCCGTGATACTGTGGGACTCCACAGACTGCCTGAAAATCTGGAGGAAACAGCTTTGTTAAGATTGGAATATCCGCAGGCATCTTTAAAAGAACTAGGCAGTTTACTGTCTGCTCCGGTAGGAAAGTCAGGTATTAACCACAGATTAAGGAAGATTTGCAGCATAGCAGAACAGCTCAGAGGATTCAAGGAGGAACAGGTATGATTAGGAAACCAATTACCATCGGGATTTCAAACGGTCTTGAGGCAAGACCAATCGCAATGCTCGTACAGGTGGCAAGTCAGTATGCCAGCAGCATTTATTTGGAGAGCGAAGCAAGAAAAGTAAATGCAAAAAGCATTATGGGCATGATGAGTTTGGGATTAGACGCTGGTGAGAGTGTAACAGTTTCTGTTGATGGCGCGGATGAAGAGGAAGCCATGAAAAGTATTGAAGAATACTTGAGCAAGAAAGAAGAAGTGTAAGCTCTGCATACCGAAACGAAAAAGAAAATAAAAGGGAAGATGCGGCATAAAGCTGCATCTTCTTTTGGTTTTACGGAAAAGCGTTCCATCTTGCAATCAGAACAAAGATGTAGTAAAATCGAGAAAGATGAAAGAACAGGAGGTTTTTAGACATGAAGACAGAAAATGCGTGGAAAAAATACACAGATACAACAGAGGTATTTCAGTTTAACGAAAAGTATAAAGCTTTTATCAGTAACTGCAAGACAGAGCGTGAATGTATTTCAGAAATGATTTCTCAGGCAAAGGCAGCAGGCTACCGCAATCTTGATGATATCATTGCAAATAAGGAAACATTGCAGGCAGGAGATAAGGTTTATGCCAACAATATGGATAAAACTCTGGCAATGTACATTATCGGTGAAGAACCAATGGAAAAGGGCATGAGAATTTTAGGCGCTCATGTAGACTCTCCTCGTATCGATTTAAAACAAAATCCATTGTACGAAGATCAAGAGCTGGCTCTTTTAGATACACATTACTACGGCGGAGTAAAGAAATATCAGTGGGTGACAATTCCTTTGGCATTACACGGGGTTGTGGCAAAGAAAGACGGACAGCTGGTTCAGGTTGTCATTGGAGAGGATGAAACAGATCCTGTTTTCGGAATTTCTGATTTATTAATCCATCTTTCTGCAAAGCAGCTTCAGAAACCTGCGGCAGAAGTGGTAGAAGGGGAAAATCTCAATGTACTGGTAGGAAGTATTCCTCTTTCCGGTGAGGAGGAAGAACCGGTAAAAGCACAAATTCTTCAGATTTTAAAAGAAAAATATGATATGGAAGAGGAAGATTTCCTTTCCGCAGAATTTGAAGTTGTTCCGGCAGGAAAAGCTAGAGACTACGGATTTGACAGAAGCATGATTATGGGATACGGACATGATGACAGAGTTTGCGCTTATCCGTCCTTTGAAGCAATGCTGGCACAGGATAAAGTAAAATATACAGCGGTATGCCTTTTAGTAGATAAAGAAGAAATCGGAAGTGTGGGAGCGACCGGTATGCAGTCACGTTTCTTCGAAAACGCCACAGCAGAGGTAATGTATGCGGCAAATCAGTACAGTGAGCTGCTTTTACGAAGAGCGCTGAAAAATTCTATGATGCTGTCCTCTGATGTAAGCGCCGGCTTTGACCCGAACTTCCCGGAAGTAATGGAAAAGAAAAACAGCGCATACTTAGGTCACGGCATTACCTTTAATAAATATACCGGTTCCAGAGGAAAGAGCGGTTCTAATGATGCAAATCCGGAATACATAGCAAAGCTGCGTAAGGTTATGGATGACAATCATGTGGCATTCCAGACAGCAGAGCTTGGAAAGGTTGACCAGGGCGGCGGCGGAACAATCGCATACATTCTGGCAAACTATAATATGGAAGTAATTGACTGCGGAGTGCCGGTATTGAATATGCACGCACCATGGGAAATTGCAAGTAAAGTGGATATTTATGAAGCATACAGAGGTTATTGTGCATTTCTGAAAGATATGTAAATATAAATTGACTCTATACATCTTCGCTGAAAGATGTTAATATAAAGTATATTATGAAACTATGCGGCGAAGCTGTAAAGTAAGGAGTACACAAATGTCAAAAGTATTGAAATTTATTGTGAACCTGGTGGTTCTCCTGTCCATAGTCGTGGCGGTAGCGCTTTTAGTGCCTCCTTTGTTAGGTGTGGACACTGTTATAAATGATAACTCGAATATAGAAACCAACCTTCCTGTGGGAGCGGTTGCTTACGGCAGACAAGTAGATACGGAAAAGCTGAAAAAAGAAGATAAAATTCTTTATATGGAAGGTTCTGCTCAGTATGTATACGAAATTCAGGATATGGACACAACAGCAGGTTCTTATAAAGTGAAAGACGTATACAACAAAAACAATGATGCGGAAAGCATTACATTGCAGGATAAAGTGTCAAAGGCAGTGATAACAATTCCGTTTATCGGATATGCAGCCATCGCTTTACAGAGCAAAACAGGCTTGATGGTGGTAGGTGCAGTGATTATTCTTCTGATTATTTTATTTATTCTTTCTGAGGTGCTTCGCAGAGGCGATGATGACGAAGAAGAGGATGAAGAGGAATATGAGGAAGAAGACGACGAGGATGAAGAGGATGAAGAGGATGAACCGGGATACTGGGAACGCCGTCGTCTGAAAAAAGAGGAAAAGCGGAGACGTAAATTGGAGAAAAAAGGCTTACTGGAAGAGGATGATGAGGAAGAGCAGGAACAGGAAGATATGAATGATGTTTTTGTTCCGGAAAATACATTTTCCGAACCGGCAGCTTCCGAACCGGAACAGGAGCTTCAGGGCTTTGATGAGGCTATGAAGGATGCAATGTCTTCTATCGCTTCGGGAATTGCGCAGGTGAGTGAGCCTGAGAATGTTCCGGATGCAACGGTGGTTATGCCGGATGCAGAGGAGCTGGAAAAAGCAGTACAGGAAGCAGAAGGAATGCTTGAAACGGCAGAAGAGCCTGAGGTACAGGAATTCGCAGCAGAAACAGAATTAGAACCTGAGGCTGAGGAAACACAGGCGGTTGAAAATATTGAGGCAGATATGCCGGAAGATATTGCAGAGGATATTATAATAGAAGAAACACCGACAGAAGAAACGGAAGTTCAATTATCTGAGGAAGAAGAAATTCCTGTAAATGTAAATGCTGTTCCAAAGACACCTAGCTTAAACGAGCTGCTGGCAAAAGCAGCAGCAGCCGGTGAAGAACCGGAAGTGAAAAAGGATGAAGAAAACGAAGTAACCCTTCTTGATTATTCAGACTTATTATAATGAAAAGAGCGCCATGCCTTAAAGGGTATGGCGTTTTCTGCTATATAGAAAAGGATACTTTGGATAGGATTTTATGTACTGAAAAAAATACAAAGAAAATACAAAAATAATTGAAAAAAGACTTGCAATATGGAAAAACTTCCAGTATACTTACTTTTGCTGTGACATGATAGCTATGAAGTGTGAGGTTGCTGCCTTACGGCAGGTTTTCCGCGGAGCGAATGTCAAGTTAGGAAACTGACGACAAGTCACTGTATTACATCTAAAGACTTACCACTAAGGGTGGGAGTGTGTGTAGCTTTGAGATGACACACACGGGAATGTGTACAGTCGCCGCTTGTCGTACTAATTAAAAGTGCGAAAAGGAGGAGACTTTTTTTATGGCAAGTCAAGTAATGAGAATCACTTTGAAAGCTTATGACCATCAGTTAGTAGATGCGTCAGCAGGCAAAATTATCGAAACTGTTAAAAAGAATGGAGCAACTGTTAGTGGACCGGTACCACTTCCTACAAAGAAAGAAGTAGTAACAATCTTACGTGCGGTTCACAAATATAAAGACTCCAGAGAACAGTTCGAACAGAGAACTCACAAAAGACTGATTGATATCATTGCACCTACACAGAAAACTGTTGATGCTCTGGCACGTCTTGAAATGCCAGCTGGTGTTTATATTGATATCAAAATGAAACAGAAATAAAAAAGTTCTGTTTAAGGTTAAGAGAGATTATCCTTACAAGGTTGATATAGAAGCAATGCTTTAAGCATCCACTTATGTTGACTGTTTGTCTAGGATGATTGCACATCACAGTGTAATCCGCTGTAGATTCACAGGAGGTAAAAAGAATGAAGAAAGCAATCTTAGCTACTAAAGTCGGAATGACTCAAATCTTCAACGAAGACGGAGTTTTAACTCCAGTAACTGTATTGCAGGCTGGACCTTGTGTAGTAACACAGGTTAAGACAATGGACAATGACGGTTACGAAGCAGTACAGGTTGGTTTTGGCGATAAGAGAGAAAATATTGTCAACAAACCAATGAAAGGACACTTTGAAAAAGCTGGTGTTTCCTGCAAGAGATTCGTCAGAGAATTAAAATTAGAAGGCGAATACACATTAGGACAGGAAATCAAAGCTGATATCTTTGCAGCAGGAGACAAAATTGATGTTACTGCAACAAGCAAAGGTAAAGGATTCCAGGGCGCTATCAAAAGACATGGACAGTCCAGAGGACCTATGGCTCATGGTTCTAAATATCATCGTCATGCAGGTTCAAACGGTGCTTGTTCTGATCCTTCAAAAGTATTTAAAGGAAAAAGAATGCCAGGTCACATGGGACATGTAAGAGTAACTGTTCAGAACTTAGAAGTTGTAAGAGTTGATGCTGAAAACAACTTACTGTTAGTTAAAGGTGCAGTGCCAGGACCTAAAAAATCCTTAGTTACAATCAAAGAAACAGTTAAATGCGGTAAATAAGTTTTCGTTGGAAAGGAGGACCACATAAAATGGCAAACGTATCTGTTTATAATATGGAAGGCAAAGAAGTTGGAACAATGGAATTAAACGATGCTGTGTTCGGTGTTGAAATCAACGATCACTTAGTACATTTAGCTGTTGTTCGTCAGCTTGCAAATAATCGTCAGGGAACACAGAAAGCAAAAACACGTTCTGAAGTTTCCGGTGGTGGAAGAAAACCTTGGAGACAGAAAGGAACTGGTCATGCAAGACAGGGTTCAACAAGATCTCCGCAGTGGGCTGGTGGTGGAGTTGTATTCGCACCAACACCAAGAGATTATTCTCTGAAAATGAATAAAAAAGAAAGACGTGCAGCTTTAAAATCTGTTCTTACAAGCAGAGTACAGGAAAACAAGCTTATCGTTCTTGATGAATTAAAATTAGATGAAGTAAAAACAAAAGCAATGCAGAATGTTTTAAATAACTTAAATGTTTCTAAAGCATTAGTTGTTTTAGCTGACAATGATGCAAACGTAGTATTATCTACAAGAAACATTCCTGATGTTGTTACAGCATTACCAAATACAATCAATGTATATGATGTTCTGAAATACAACACAGTAATCTTAACAAAAGCTTCTGCTGCAGCAATTGAGGAGGTATACGCATAATGGCAAACGTAAAGTATTATGATGTAATCCTGAAACCAGTTGTAACTGAAAAAAGTATGGCTGCTATGGGCGAGAAAAAATATACTTTCTTAGTTCACACTGAAGCAAACAAAACAATGATTAAAGAAGCTGTTGAAAAAATGTTCGAAGGAACAAAAGTAAAAAGCGTAAACACAATGAACTTAGACGGAAAAACAAAAAGACGCGGTATGACTTTTGGTAAAACAGCTAAAACAAAAAAAGCTATCGTTACATTAACAGAAGATAGCAAAGATATTGAAATCTTCGAGGGGTTATAAGATTTGGCGAAACAGAGCCGAAGGCGATAGATGAGCCTTAGTCGGACCCCGTTCACGAACCTTAATGAGGCTGAGCGTGAGCGAAAGCCGAATTTAGTTGAGTGAACAAACCCGTTAAATATAGAAACTGAGCAGTCGAGAAAAAATAATCCGATATTTGGCTGCGGCAAAGAAACACCAGGATGAGTTGAGACTGGTGGATTATGAAAGGAGAGCTAGTAATGGGAATTAAAACATATAGCCCATATACACCTTCCAGAAGACACATGACAGGTTCTGATTTCTCTGAAATCACAACTTCTACACCGGAGAAATCTCTGGTAGTGTCCTTAAAGAAAAATGCTGGACGTAATAATCAGGGTAAAATTACAGTTAGACACCGCGGAGGCGGAAGCAGAAGAAAATATAGAATTATCGATTTCAAGAGAAGAAAAGATGATGTACCTGCAGTTGTTAAAACAATCGAATACGATCCAAACAGAACAGCTAACATCGCTTTAATCGCTTATGCTGATGGTGAAAAAGCATACATCTTAGCTCCTGAAGGATTAAAAGTTGGTATGAAAGTTATGAATGGTGCTAACGCAGAAGTTAGAACAGGTAACTGCTTACCATTATCTGAAATTCCAGTTGGTACTATGGTACACAACGTTGAACTGTATCCAGGAAAAGGCGGACAGTTAGTTCGTTCCGCTGGTAACGGAGCACAGTTAATGGCAAAAGAAGGTAAATATGCAACACTTCGTCTGCCATCTGGTGAAATGAGAATGGTTCCATTAAACTGCCGCGCTTCTATCGGCGTTGTAGGAAATGGCGAGCACAGCCTTATCAACATTGGTAAAGCAGGACGTAAACGTCACATGGGTATCAGACCTACAGTTCGTGGTTCTGTTATGAACCCGAATGACCATCCACACGGTGGTGGTGAAGGTAAGACTGGTATCGGACGCCCAGGTCCATGTACACCATGGGGCAAACCAGCTCTTGGCTTGAAGACAAGAAAGAAAAAGAAACAGTCTAACAAGTTAATCGTAAGAAGACGAGATGGTAAAACATTAGCTAAATAGTAGGAGGTAAGACAATGGCTCGTTCATTAAAAAAAGGACCGTTCGCAGATGAAAGCTTACTGAAAAAAGTAGATGCTATGAATGCTGCTGGAGATAAGACAGTTATTAAAACATGGTCACGTCGTTCCACAATTTTCCCTTCTTTCGTTGGACACACAATCGCTGTTCATGATGGAAGAAAACATGTGCCAGTATATGTAACAGAAGATATGGTTGGTCACAAACTCGGTGAGTTCGTAGCAACAAGAACATACAGAGGACACGGAAAAGACGAGAAAAAATCAGGTGTTCGCTAATATTTGAAAGGAGGCTTTTATCATGGCAAAAGGACATAGAAGTCAGATTAAAAGAGCAAGAAATGCTAATAAAGATACAAGACCGTCTGCAAAATTATCCTACGCAAGAATGTCCGTACAGAAAGCTTGCTATGTACTGGATGTAATTCGTGGTAAAGATGTTCAGACAGCACTGGGTATCTTAACATATAACCCAAGATACGCTTCCAGCGTAATCAAAAAATTATTAGAATCAGCAATCGCAAACGCTGAAAATAACAATGGTATGAATCCGGAAAATCTTTACATTGCAGAGTGCTACGCTAACAAAGCACCTACAATGAAGAGAATTAAACCAAGAGCTCAGGGTAGAGCTTACAGAATTGAAAAGAGAAACTGCCATATCACTGTTGTGTTGGATGAAAGATAAGGAGGACTATCATGGGACAGAAAGTTAACCCACACGGACTCAGAGTCGGAGTTATCAAAGACTGGGATTCCAAATGGTATGCTGAAGGCGATTTCGCTGATAACTTAGTAGAAGACTACAACATCAGAACATACCTGAAAAAGAAATTATACAGCGCAGGTGTTTCCAAGATTGAAATCGAAAGAGCATCTGACAGAGTGAAAATCATTATCTACACTGCTAAACCAGGTGTTGTAATTGGTAAAGGCGGAGCAGAAATTGAAAAAGTTAAAGTTGAATTACAGAAATTCACAGATAAAAAATTAGTTGTTGATATTAAAGAAGTAAAAAGACCAGACAAAGATGCTCAGTTAGTAGCTGAAAATATTGCATTACAGTTAGAAAACCGTATTTCTTTCCGTCGTGCTATGAAATCTACAATGTCCAGAACAATGAAAGCTGGTGCTAAAGGTATCAAAACAGCTGTATCCGGACGTCTTGGTGGTGCTGATATGGCTCGTACAGAGTTCTACAGCGAAGGTACTATTCCACTTCAGACATTAAGAGCAGATATCGACTATGGTTTCGCTGAAGCAGATACAACTTACGGCAAAGTTGGCGTAAAAGCATGGATCTACAATGGCGAAGTACTTCCAACAAAAGGAACTAAGGAAGGGAGCGATAAATAATTATGTTAATGCCAAAAAGAGTTAAACGTCGTAAACAATTCCGCGGATCCATGAAAGGAAAAGCATTAAGAGGAAATAAAATCAACTACGGTGAATTCGGTTTAGTAGCAACTGAACCATGCTGGATTCGTTCTAATCAGATCGAAGCAGCCCGTGTTGCCATGACTCGTTATATCAAACGTGGTGGTAAAGTATGGATTAAGATTTTCCCAGATAAACCAGTAACAGCAAAACCAGCAGAAACACGTATGGGTTCCGGTAAAGGTGCCTTAGAATACTGGGTAGCAGTTGTAAAGCCAGGCAGAGTAATGTTTGAAATCGCAGGTGTTCCGGAAGAAACAGCTCGTGAAGCGTTACGTCTTGCGATGCACAAATTACCATGTAAATGTAAAATCGTTTCTCGTGCAGACTTAGAAGGCGGTGATAACAGTGAAAATTAAAAATTATGTAGAAGATTTAAAGACAAAATCAGCTGCAGAATTACAGGAAGAATTAGTAGCTGCTAAAAAGGAACTCTTTAACTTGAGATTTCAGAATGCAACAAATCAGCTGGACAATACAAGCAGAATTAAAGAAGTTCGTAAGAACATCGCTAGAATCCAGACTTTGATTGCTCAGAAAGCAAATGCATAAGGAATTACTTCCTCATAAATAGAAAGGAGCAGCATAATCGTGGAAAGAAATCTTAGAAAAACACGTGTTGGTAAAGTTGTAAGTGACAAAATGGACAAGACCATTGTTGTAGCTATTGAAAACCACGTTAAACATCCTCTTTATGGAAAAATCGTAAAGAGAACATATAAATTAAAAGCGCATGATGAAGAAAACACATGCAAAATCGGTGATACTGTAAAAGTTATGGAAACAAGACCATTATCTAAAGATAAAAGATGGAGACTTGTTGAAGTAGTAGAAAGAGCAAAATAATTTGTAAGGAGGAATCTAAGCATGATTCAACAGGAAAGTAGACTTAGAGTCGCTGACAATACAGGTGCAAAAGAAATCCTCTGCATCCGTGTTTTGGGTGGTTCTACTAGAAGATATGCTAATATCGGTGATGTAATCGTTGCTACTGTTAAAGATGCAACACCAGGCGGTGTTGTGAAAAAAGGCGATGTTGTGAAAGCCGTTGTTGTTCGTAGTGTAAAAGGTGTTCGTCGTAAAGATGGTTCTTACATTAAGTTCGATGAAAACGCTGCTGTTATCATCAAAGATGATAAAACACCAAAAGGAACTCGTATTTTTGGACCAGTAGCCAGAGAGCTTCGTGACAAACAGTTTATGAAAATTGTTTCCTTAGCTCCGGAAGTATTATAGGAGGTAAGCCTGATGTTTAAAATTAAAAAAGGTGATACTGTAAAAGTTATCGCTGGTAAAGATAAAGACAAAGAAGGAAAAGTAATCTCTGTTAATCCGAAAAAAGGCGCTGTTCTGGTTGAAGGCGTAAACATGATCACAAAACATACAAAACCATCCATGGCTAATCAGCAGGGCGGTATTGTAAATAAAGAAGCTTGGATTGATGCCTCTAACGTAATGGTTATGCATGAAGGAAAAGCTACCAGAGTAGGCTTTAAAGTTGAAGATGGTAAAAAAGTGCGTGTTGCTAAAACTACAGGCAAAGTAATCGATTAATAAGAGAGGAGGCCATTTAAAGTGAGCAGACTGAAAGAAATGTACAAAAATGAGATCGTAGATGCTATGATCAAAAAGTTTGGTTATAAGAATATCATGGAAGTGCCGAAACTCGACAAAATCGTTGTTAACATGGGTGTAGGTGAAGCCAAAGATAACGCTAAATTGTTAGATGCAGCTGTAGCTGATATGGAATTAATCACAGGTCAGAAAGCTGTTACAACAAAAGCGAAAAATTCCGTTGCTAACTTCAAAATTCGTGAAGGTATGCCAATCGGTTGTAAAGTAACATTAAGAGGCGAAAAAATGTATGAATTTGCTGATCGTCTCATCAACTTAGCACTGCCTCGAGTACGTGACTTCCGCGGCGTTAATCCAAATGCTTTTGACGGCAGAGGAAACTACGCACTGGGAATCAAAGAGCAGTTAATTTTCCCTGAAGTGGAATACGATAAAGTCGATAAAGTAAGAGGTATGGATATTATTTTCGTAACTACTGCTAAAACAGACGAAGAAGCTCGTGAATTATTGACATTATTTAATATGCCATTTGCAAAGTAAGATAAATTAGGAGGGAAAATTCATGGCTAAGACAGCAATGAAAGTTAAACAGCAGCGCAAACAGAAATTCTCCACAAGAGAATACAGCCGTTGCCGTATCTGTGGACGTCCACATGCTTACTTAAGAAAATACGGTATCTGCCGTGTTTGCTTCCGTGAATTAGCATACAAAGGACAGATTCCAGGAGTTAAAAAAGCAAGCTGGTAGGCCGAAAGCACTTAATGAGCGCAAGCCGTAGGCGCAGCACGAATTTAGTGCGAGGCCGTTCCCGAACCTTAGCGAGGCAAGTCCAAAGGACGAAGTCTGAGCTTAGTTGAGGGAACATACCCCTTCTTTAGGTGTTGGAGAGAACACCTAAAGAATACTTACAGGGGGATTTCAAATAAATAAAAAATATTATTACATGAAAAGTCTAAATTATAGGAGGAAACTATCATGACAATGAGCGATCCAATCGCAGATATGCTTACAAGAATTCGTAACGCAAATACTGCTAAACACGATACAGTAGATGTTCCGGCATCTAAAATGAAACTTGCTATTGCAGACATTCTGTTAAAAGAAGGTTACATTGCAAAATATGATGTTCTTGAAGATGGAGCATTCAAAACAATCCGCATCACATTAAAATACGGTGCAGACAAAAATGAAAAAATCATTACAGGTCTGAAGAGAATTTCTAAACCGGGTCTTCGTATTTATGCTGGAAGCCAGGAAATTCCAAGAGTATTAGGCGGATTAGGAATTGCAATCCTTTCTACAAACCAGGGAGTTATCACAGACAAAGAAGCTAGAAAACTTCACGTAGGCGGAGAAGTTTTAGCATTTGTTTGGTAGACCGAAAGCAGCTTTAGTGAAAGCAAGCTGTTAAGCGCAGCTTGAACTTAGTGCGAGGTCGTTCACGAACCTTAACGAAGCCGAGCCAAAGGCGAGAGCTGAGTTTAGTTGAGTGAACCTATCCCCATTTCAGAGTCTGACAGACGTCAGAATGTGTCCAAGCGAGTTTTTTATTATGTCCAAACGAGAGGATAATAGGACTTTGTCCTTTATCATATATAAAAAGATACTGAAAACAGAAGGGAACCATAATCGGCCCTTCCGAAAATCTAAGTAAGGAGGAAATTGGTATGTCACGTATCGGAAGACTGCCTGTATCAGTTCCAGCAGGTGTAGAAGTTAAAATTGCTGAGAACAACGTAGTGACTGTAAAAGGTCCTAAAGGAACACTTGAAAAAGCGTTACCTGTTGAAATGTCAATCAAATTAGAAGATGGTCATGTAGTTGTTACAAGACCAAGTGACTTAAAGAAAATGAAAGCTTTACATGGTTTAACAAGAACACTTATCCAGAATATGGTAATCGGTGTTAGCCAGGGATATGAAAAAACTCTGGAAGTTAACGGTGTAGGTTATAGAGCAGCAAAACAGGGTAAAAAATTAGTTTTAAACCTTGGTTACTCTCATCCGGTAGAAATGGAAGATCCGGAAGGATTAGACTGTAAAGTAGACGGAAACAAAATTGTTGTATCCGGAATTGACAAAGAAAAAGTTGGCCAGTACGCTGCTGAAATCAGAGATAAGAGAAGACCTGAACCATACAAAGGTAAAGGTATTAAATATGCTGATGAAGTTATCAGACGTAAAGTTGGTAAAACTGGTAAGAAATAAGTAAGGAGAGTGTAAAAATGGTTAGTAAAGTATCAAGAGCGAAAGTTCGCGCAAAAAAACATAGAAGATTACGTAATCATCTTAGCGGTACATCTGCTACACCACGTTTAGCAGTATTCCGCAGCAATAATCATATGTATGCTCAAATTATTGACGATACAGTTGGAAGAACTCTTGTTTCTGCTTCTACAACACAGAAAGAAGTAAAAGCTGAGTTAGAAAAAACCAATAACGTTGATGCAGCAGCATACTTAGGAACTGTAATTGCAAAAAGAGCAATCGAAGCTGGTATCAAAGAAGTTGTTTTCGACAGAGGCGGCTTCATTTACCACGGAAAAGTTAAAGCATTAGCAGACGCAGCAAGAGAAGCTGGGTTAGAATTCTAATAAGGGAGGAAATGAACACATGAAACGTTCTATCATTGATGCTAGTCAGTTTGAATTAGAAGAAAAAGTAGTGTCAATCAAGCGTGTAACAAAGGTTGTTAAAGGTGGTCGTAACTTCCGTTTCACAGCTTTAGTTGTTGTTGGTGATGGCAACGGACACGTTGGCGCAGGTTTAGGTAAAGCAACTGAAATTCCTGAAGCAATCCGCAAAGGAAAAGAAGATGCTATGAAAAAATTAGTTACAGTAGCAAGAGATGAAAACGGAAGTATTACACATGACTTCATCGGAAAATTCGGAAGCGCAGAAATGCTGCTGAAGAAAGCTCCAGAAGGTACTGGTGTTATCGCCGGAGGTCCAGCTCGTGCGGTTATTGAACTTGCAGGTATTAAGAACATCCGTACAAAATGTATGGGTTCCCGTAACAAACAGAACGTAGTTCTGGCTACAATCGCAGGTTTAAGCCAGTTAAAGACTCCGGAAGAAGTTGCAAAACTTCGTGGAAAATCTGTGGATGAGATTTTTGCATAGGGAGGATTAGAAAATGGCAGATAAATTAAAAATCACTCTGGTGAAATCTACAATCGGTGCTGTTCCGAAACATAAAAAAACAGTAGAAGCTTTAGGTTTAAAGAAACTTAACAAGACAGTTGAAATGCCTGACAATGCTGCAGTTCGCGGTATGATTCAGCAGGTAAGACACTTAGTTAAAGTAGAAGAAATCTAATCAATATAGAAGGAGGTGCCATCATGGATTTATCAAACTTAAAACCAGCTGAAGGTTCCAGACAGAGCGATAACTTCAGACGCGGTCGTGGACATGGTTCAGGTAATGGTAAGACTGCAGGTAAGGGCCACAAAGGTCAGAAAGCACGTTCAGGTGCAAAAAGACCAGGATTTGAAGGTGGTCAGATGCCTTTATATAGAAGACTTCCTAAGAGAGGCTTCAAATGTAGAAATTCTAAAGAAATCATTGCAGTAAACGTTGATATCTTAAACAGATTTGAAGACGGTGCTGATGTTACACCAGCAGCTTTATTAGCTTCTGGAGCAATCTCCAAATTAGGAGACGGAGTTAAACTTCTGGGTAACGGCGAACTTACAAAGAAGCTTAATGTTAAAGTGAACGCTGTAAGCGAAACAGCAAAAGCTAAAATCGAAGCCGCAGGTGGAACAGTAGAGGTGATCTAATGCTCAAGACTCTTAGAAATGCCTTTAAAATTAAGGATGTAAGACGTCGTCTTTTCTATGTGCTTCTGATGTTAGTGGTTGTGCGTATCGGTTCACAGCTTCCTATACCGGGGGTAGATAGTAATTATTTCAAAAATTGGTTTGCGAGCCAGTCCAGTGATGCGTTTAATTTCTTTGACGCATTCACCGGCGGTTCCTTTACAGAAATGTCAATTTTTGCATTGAGCATTACACCGTATATTACATCATCCATTATCATCCAGCTTTTAACCATTGCGTTTAAGACTCTGGAAGATATGCAAAGAGATGGTGAAGAAGGCAGAAAGAAATTAACAGCTATTACACGTTATGTGACAATCGGACTTGCTTTATTCCAGTCTATTGCTATGACAATCGGATTTGGTAATAAAGGTCTCATTCCAGATATAAACTTTTTAAAAGGTGTTGTAGTTGTTTGCTGTCTGACTGCAGGTTCAGCAATGCTTATGTGGATTGGAGAACAAATTACAGAAAAAGGTGTGGGAAATGGTATTTCCATCATTTTGATGATCAATATCGTGTCCAGAATTCCAAGTGATTTGGTAACTCTTTTTGAACAGTTTGTTAAAGGTAAAACAATCGCAAAAGGTGCTTTAGCGGCACTCATTATTGCAGCGGTAATTCTCGTTGTAGTAGTACTGGTTTTAATCTTAAACGGTGGTGTAAGAAAAATTCCGGTACAGTATTCCAAAAAGATGGTAGGAAGAAAAGTTATGGGCGGTCAGTCCAGCTCCATTCCTTTAAAAGTAAACACAGCAGGTGTTATTCCTATTATCTTTGCTTCCTCTTTAATGTCTTTCCCGGTTATTATTATGACTTTAATGGGTAAAACAGGAGGAGATGGTATTGGAGGACATATTTTAAAAGCCCTCACTTCCAATAATTGGTTTAATCCAAGCGAGCCAGTATACTCTATCGGTTTGGTAGTGTATATTCTGTTAGTTATTTTCTTTGCTTATTTCTATACATCTATTACTTTTAATCCTATGGAAGTAGCAGATAATATGAAAAAGCAGGGTGGATTTATTCCGGGTATCAGACCTGGTAAACCAACACAGGAATACCTTGAGCAAATCTTAAGTTACCTGATTTTCATCGGTGCAACAGGTCTGGTAATTGTAGCTGTTATTCCATTCTTTTTTAATGGGGTATTCGGTGCCAATGTTTCTTTTGGCGGAACATCTTTAATCATTGTGGTTGGTGTTGTGCTGGAAACATTAAAACAGATTGAGTCCCGTATGTTAGTTCGTAACTACAAAGGATTTTTAAGCGAATAAAGTAGATCGTATTTTATGACCGTCGCAGGGAGAGCAGAAGTTTTCTGTTGTTGCGGCGGTCTTTTAAAATAACATATTTATATATGGCGGAAAGTTCTTCTATGGTGTATGATTATAGATGTATAATCTATGGAAGAAGCATTTGCTTATATTCAGAAAGGGGAAAATAATATGAAAATTATCATGTTAGGTGCACCTGGAGCAGGAAAAGGTACACAGGCGAAAAAAATTGCGGAAAAATATGGAATTCCTCATATTTCCACAGGAGATATTTTCAGAGCAAATATTAAAAACGGTACAGTGCTTGGTAAAAAAGCAAAAACTTACATGGATCAGGGACTTTTAGTACCGGATGAACTGACTGTTGATTTAGTAATCGACCGTGTTGCAAAAGAAGACTGCAAAAACGGATATATTCTGGATGGATTTCCAAGAACAATTCCACAGGCAGAAAGCCTTGATGCAGCGCTTTCAAAAACGGGAGAAAAAATTGACTATGCAATTAACGTAGAAGTACCGGATGAAAACATTGTAAAACGTATGTCAGGAAGACGTGCATGCTTAGGCTGCGGAGCTACATATCACGTAGAATTCAATGCTCCTAAGACAGAAGGCGTATGTGACGCATGCGGCGAAAAGCTGGTATTAAGAGATGACGATAAAGAAGAAACTGTTTTAAAACGTCTTGGCGTTTACCACGAGCAGACACAGCCTCTCATCGACTACTATGCAAAAGCAGGTGTCATGAAGGAAGTGGACGGTACAGTTGACTTGGATGCTGTTTTCCAGGCGATTGTAGATGTATTAGGAGAGTAAAAATGTCAGTAACAATTAAAACTGCCAGAGAAATTGAATTAATGAGAGAGTCCGGAAGACTTCTGGAAAAAGTACATGATGAGCTTGGAGCATTTATTAAACCGGGAATTAGTACTCTGGATATAGACCGGTTAGGAGAAAAGCTTATCAGAAGTCTTGGCGGTATTCCTAATTTTCTTAACTATAATGGTTACCCGGCATCTATTTGTGTATCTGTAAATGATGAAGTGGTACATGGTATTCCAAATAAACACAGAATTCTTCAGGACGGCGATATTGTCAGTCTTGATGCAGGTTTGATTTATAACGGATATCATTCTGATGCAGCACGTACTTATGCAGTAGGTACGATTTCACCGGAGGCGCAGAAGCTTATTGACGTAACAAAGCAGAGCTTTTTTGAAGGAATAAAATATGCAAAAGCAGGCAATCATTTACATGATATTTCTGCTGCAATCGGCGGATACGCTCAGAAATTCGGCTATGGAGTGGTACGTGATTTAGTAGGCCATGGTATCGGAACTCATTTGCATGAAGACCCGCAAATTCCTAACTTTCCTCAGAGACGCAGAGGAATAAGACTGGTTCCAGGTATGACATTGGCTATTGAGCCTATGATTAACATGGGACGTGCAGATGTGGAATGGCTGGATGATGATTGGACAGTTGTGACACAGGACGGTTCTTTATCTGCACATTATGAAAATACAATTCTGATTACAGACGGCGAGCCGGAAATTCTCACCCTGAGTAAATAACAGGAGGTCTTATGAGAGAATTTGTAAAAGGTATGCTTGCCAGATCAAAAGCAGGGCATGATACCGGAAAATTATATGTGGTAATGGACGCAGACACAGAGTATGTTTATCTGGCAGACGGAGTATATCGAACTGTGGACAACACCAAAAAGAAAAAGAGAAAGCACATTCAGATTATCTATAAAATTCCTGCTCTTCTTCAGGAGCTTATGGAAGAAGGAAAAGAAGTGCAGAACGAACATATAAAAAAGGCCATTAAAGATTATGAAAATTATGAACTGGAGGTTTAATTTATGTCAAAGGCAGATGTTATTGAAGTAGAAGGAACAGTGTTGGAAAAATTACCTAACGCTATGTTTAAAGTAGAGCTGGAAAACAAACATGTGATTTTAGCTCATATCAGCGGAAAATTAAGAATGAATTTCATTCGTATTCTTCCGGGAGATAAAGTTACAATTGAGATGTCACCTTATGATTTAAGTAAGGGAAGAATTATCTGGAGAGATAAATAAGAAATTTAATTATAAAGGAACCGATATAGGAAACTCTGAGAAGAGCCTGTATCGGTTCTTTTTGGATTTTGGCAGAAGTTAGAAAAATTTAAAAAAAGTGCTTGCAATCTTGTTACATAGGTGCTATTATATAAAGCGTACTTTTATGCTCAGAAAGGAGGAAGAACAGTGAAAGTTAGATCATCTGTAAAACCAATTTGCGAAAAGTGCAAGGTTATTAAAAGAAAGGGAAGCATCAGAATTATCTGTGAAAACCCAAAACACAAACAGCGTCAGGGCTAATTTCAAATATAAATGAAATATAAGACGATTAGTTTGTGAAAATTTTAGTGCGGCTGCAGTATGAACCGCTAGGGTGCGTTGTTCGTACTGATTAAATATAGTAATATTATCACGTTAACTGTTTTACCGAGAACAGGATAAAATATTGCTTAATACCGGTGTCCGCCAAATACCGGAAAGGCTGCGTAAAATCTATAATTATTTGCGGCTGGATGTATAGAACCCCGTCAGTTTTATATATCTCAATTAGGAACAATATTAACAGAAAAATGGAGGAACAAATACATGGCTCGTATAGCTGGTGTAGACTTACCAAGAGAAAAACGTGTTGAAATCGGATTGACTTATATCTACGGAATTGGTAGAGTAACTTCAAACCGTATTCTTGAAAAGGCAGGCGTAAATCCTGACACTCGTGTCAGAGACGTTACAGACGAAGAAGTAGGAAAAATCCGTGATGCTATCGAAGAATTACAGATTCCGGTAGAAGGTGATTTAAGAAGAGAAATCGCTTTAAACATCAAGAGACTTCAGGAAATCGGATGTTATAGAGGTATCCGTCATCGTAAAGGACTTCCTGTTCGTGGTCAGAAGACTAAAACAAATGCAAGAACAAGAAAAGGTCCTAAGAGAACTGTTGCTAACAAGAAAAAATAATAAGTGACAGCTTAAATTAAGAGAATTACTATTAAGTTTGAATATTAGAGAAAGTAGGTTAGTTTAAAAATGGCTAAAGTTACAAAAAAAGTGACAAAAAAGCGTGTTAAGAAAAACGTTGAACGCGGACAGGCACATATCCAGTCTTCTTTCAATAACACAATCGTTACATTGACAGATGCTGAAGGTAATGCTTTATCATGGGCAAGTGCCGGTGGTCTGGGATTTAAAGGTTCAAGGAAATCTACTCCTTATGCAGCTCAGATGGCTGCAGAAACAGCAGCAAAAGCAGCTGTTATTCATGGTCTGAAGACTGTTGACGTTTTTGTAAAAGGACCTGGTTCAGGTAGAGAAGCAGCAATCCGTGCATTGGCAGCTTGTGGTATTGAAGTTACAAGTATTAAAGATGTAACACCAGTTCCACACAACGGTTGTCGTCCACCAAAACGTAGAAGAGTCTAATTAGGAGGTCAAAGAATCATGGCAGTAAATAGAGTACCAGTTCTGAAAAGATGTAGATCATTAGGTCTTGATCCTGTATATTTAGGAATTGACAAAAAATCTACTAGACAGTTAAAAAGAGCAAATAGAAAAATGTCTGAATACGGACTTCAGTTAAGAGAAAAACAGAAAGCTAAATTTATCTACGGCGTTCTGGAAAAACCTTTCCGTAACTACTACAAAAAAGCAGACCAGAAACCAGGACAGACAGGTGAAAACCTGATGATCATGCTGGAAACACGTCTGGACAATGTAATTTTCCGTATGGGACTTGCTAGAACAAGAAAAGAAGCAAGACAGATTGTTGACCACAAACATGTAATGGTTAATGGAAAACAGGTTAACATTCCATCTTACTTAGTAAAAGCTGGCGATGTTATCGAAATCAAAGAAAAATGCAAAGGTTCTCAGAGATATAAAGATATCCTTGAAGTAACAGGCGGACGTTTAGTTCCAGCTTGGTTAGATATCGATCAGGAAGCTTTAAAGGGTGAAGTAAAAGCACTTCCTACAAGAGAAGAAATCGACGTACCAGTTGATGAAATGTTAATCGTCGAGTTATATTCTAAATAATTAAAAAGTGAAATTGTGCACGTAGCAAGGAGGGCTTTGCATGTTCGATTTTAACAAACCCAAAATTCAAATCACAGAAATGTCTGATGATAAGAGATATGGGAAATTCGTGGTAGAACCTCTGGAAAGAGGATATGGTATTACTTTAGGTAACTCTTTGAGAAGAATTATGCTGTCTTCTTTACCGGGTGCTGCAGTAAGCCAAGTGAAAATTGACGGTGTTCTTCACGAATTCAGTTCTATTCCAGGTGTAAAGGAAGATGTTACAGAGATTATCATGAACCTGAAAAATCTGGCAATTAAGAACGTGAGTGACAGCAATGAACCAAAAACTGCATATATTGAGTTTGAAGGTGAAGGTGTTGTGACTGGTGCTGATATTCAGGTGGACCAGGATTTAGAAATTTTAAATCCTGACTTAGTAATTGCTACTTTAAATGGTGGTGCAGACTGCAAATTCAATGCAGAGCTGACAATTACAAAAGGACGTGGATATGTAAGCGCAGACAAAGGAAAAACAGATGACATGCCAATTGGCATGATTGCAGTAGATTCAATCTATACACCGGTTGAACGTGTAAACATGGCCGTTGAAAATACCCGTGTAGGTCAGGTTACAGATTATGATAAACTGACATTGGATATTTACACAAACGGAACACTGGACGCAGATGAGGCAGTGAGCCTGGCTGCTAAGGTACTGAGCGAGCATTTAAGCCTCTTTATTGATCTTTCTGAAAGTGCAAAGACTGCAGAAGTCATGATTGAGAAAGAAGACAATGAAAAAGAAAAAGTTCTGGAAATGAATATTGATGAATTAGAATTATCTGTTCGTTCCTACAACTGCTTAAAACGTGCTGGTATCAATACAGTGGAAGAACTTTGCAACCGTACTTCTGAAGATATGATGAAGGTTCGTAATCTGGGACGTAAATCTTTAGAAGAAGTTTTAGCAAAATTAAAAGAATTAGGCTTACAGTTAAATCCAAGCGAGGAGTAAGCCTCTGATACAAATTTATGGAAGAAAAGCAATACGTCAGTAAGTCCGAAGAAGCATGGCGTATTGTTCCACAAATGGAGGAAAATCTAAAATGGCAAAATATAGAAAATTAGGCAGAACTGCTGACCAGAGAAAAGCTTTACTTAGAAATCAGGTAACAAACTTATTATACCATGGAAGAATTGTTACAACTGAAACAAAAGCAAAAGAAGTTCGTAAAATTGCTGATGGCTTAATCGCTATGGCAGTTCGTGAAAAAGACAACTTCGAAACAGTAACAATCACAGCAAAAGTTGCTCGTAAAGATGCTGAAGGCAAAAGAGTAAAAGAAGTTGTAGATGGTAAAAAAGTTACTGTATACGATGAAGTACAGAAAGAAATCAAGAAGGATGCTCCTTCCAGATTACATGCCAGAAGACAGATGTTAAAAGTTCTTTACCCAGTAAAAGAAGTTCCAACAGCTGCAGCTGGTAAAAAGAAAAACACAAAAGAAGTTGATTTAACAGAAAAATTATTTACAGAAATCGCACCAAAATATGCAGATCGTAACGGTGGTTACACAAGAATTATCAAAATCGGACCACGTAAAGGTGATGCAGCGATGGAAGTAGTTCTGGAATTAGTATAATAACAGAAAACAGGCTGAGATGCAGAGATTGCGTCTCAGCCGTTCTTTATTTAAAATAGGAGGACTGTCGTATGGGAAAAAAAATGCTTTTTATATTTAATCCAAGGTCCGGAAAGGGCAGCATTAAAAACCGACTGATGGATATTCTGGATATTTTTGTAAAGGGTGGATATGAAATTACGGTTCATCCTACACAAGCCTATATGGACGGACTAAAGGTAACAAAAAGAAAAGCGGGAGATTACGATATTGTAGTTGCAAGCGGCGGTGATGGAACCCTTGATGAAGTAGTTACCGGTATGCTTATAGGAGGACATCAAATTCCTATCGGTTATATTCCGGCAGGAAGCACCAATGATTTTGCAAACAGTCTGCACATATCCAAAAATATGTTGCAGGCGGCAACAGATATTGTGGAAGGAGTGCCGCATGCTTTTGACGTAGGTGGATTTAACGAAGATTATTTTGTGTATATTGCGGCTTTCGGGCTGTTTACAGACGTATCCTATGAGACAAATCAGGATATGAAAAATATACTGGGACATGCAGCCTACATATTAGAAGGAACACAGAGGCTTTTTAATATTAAATCTTACAACCTTCGTGTGAAAAGCGATGACGGAGAGCTTTCAGGAGAATTTATTTTCGGTATGATCAGTAATTCCACTTCCGTAGGCGGATTTAAGCGTCTCACAGGACCGGACGTTATGCTGGATGATGGTGTTTTTGAGGTGATGTTTATCCGAAGACCAAAGAACATTTTGGAATTAAATGAAATTATCGCATCTTTAGTGGGGACAAATGACTCAAAAATGATTGAAGTCTTTAAGACAACAGGGCTTACCATTGAATGTGAAGAAGAAATTTCATGGACACTTGACGGAGAGTTTGGAGGACTTCATAAAAACGTGACAATTAAAAATCTGAAACATGTCGTTCAGATTATGCTGGCAAAAAACGACCAAGTGCCTTTAATTAACCCTCCGGAGTAAGAGAAACCTTGTTGCTGATTTTGTCATATAATATTAAAACAGACAAAACAGGTGAGCAACAGGAATGGCAACGATAATAAAAGAAATATTGTTGATTTTTGTACTGACCACAGACTCTTTTGTGGTCAGTTTTGCTTATGGTATGAGAAAAGTAAAGATGCCCTTTAAAATTGTGGCGGGAATGAATATCATTATGAGTGGCCTATTGGGAATTTCTCTCCTTACGGGAAGCTTTCTTTCTGATTTTCTTCCAAAGGATGTGACTACTTGTCTGGGGGCAATTCTTCTTATCGGCATCGGTTTATACCGAATTTTAAGTTTTTTCTTTCAGAAAGAAGAAAACAAGGAAATTTATCAGGAACTTACAGCAGCAGAAGGCTTTACGCTGGCATTTTTACTTTCTTTGGACAGTCTTGCAGTGGGAGTGGGCACAGGCTTAGTACAGTCAGGGCAGCTTTTCTTAGCTGCGGGAACTTTTATATGCGGAATTCTTATGATGGAGCTGGGTTGGAGGCTGGGCTGCGTATTCCGTAACACCACACAAAAAGATTTGTCATGGGTGAGCGGGGTATGTCTTTTGCTTTTGGCAATGAGCTTTTTGTGGAAAAGATAAAAAATACTTGCAATATGACGGCTTTTGCGGTATCTTAAAAGCAGTTTTACGACTAAAATGGATTGGGGAGCAGTTAGATTGCAATGAGAGGAAGGAACGAAAGAATGAGCGAGTATATCGATGTATCAGAAATTTTTGGTGAGGACGTTTTTAATGATGTAGTGATGCAGCAGCGTCTTCCTAAGAAAGTATATAAAGATTTGAAGCAGACAATTCTCGAAGGAGAAGAATTATCTCTGGAAATGGCTGACGTCATTGCCCATGAGATGAAGGAATGGGCGATTGAAAAAGGTGCAACCCATTATACACACTGGTTTCAGCCGCTTACAGGAGTAACTGCCGAGAAACATGACTCATTTATTACAGCGCCCCTTCCAAACGGAAAGGTATTGATGAGCTTTTCCGGAAAAGAGTTGATAAAGGGAGAGCCGGACGCATCTTCTTTTCCGTCAGGAGGACTGCGTGCTACTTTTGAAGCACGAGGCTATACAGCATGGGACTGTACTTCTCCGGCTTTTGTGCGTCATGATGCGGCAGGAGCTACCTTATGTATTCCTACGGCATTTTGCTCTTATACAGGGGAAGCGCTGGATCAGAAGACACCGTTGCTGCGTTCCATGCAGGCAATCAATACACAGGCTCTTCGCTTAATCCGTTTGTTCGGCGATACGACTTCTAAGAAGGTTACGCCTTCCGTGGGTGCGGAACAGGAATATTTCTTAGTAAGTGATGAAAAATTCAGACAGAGAAAAGATTTGGTTTTTACAGGACGTACCTTATTCGGCGCTATGCCGCCAAAGGGACAGGAGCTGGATGACCATTATTTAGGCGCTATTCGTCAGAAGGTTTCTGCATATATGAAGCATGTCAATGAAGAGCTTTGGAGACTTGGAGTAACTTCTAAGACACAGCACAATGAAGCAGCTCCGGCACAGCATGAGTTAGCTCCGATTTATGCAGAGGCAAATGTGGAGGTTGACCATAATCAGATTGTTATGCAGACCTTAAAAAGAGTGGCTTCCCAGCACGGAATGAAGTGTCTTCTCCACGAAAAGCCTTTTGCAGGGGTAAATGGCTCAGGAAAGCACAACAACTGGTCTCTTACCACAGATACAGGTCATAATCTGTTAGAACCGGGAATTACACCTCATGACAATATTCAGTTCCTTCTTGTACTTAGCTGTATTTTGAAGGCAGTAGATGAGCATGCGGCTCTTTTAAGAGAGTCAGCGGCAGATGTGGGAAATGACCATCGTTTAGGAGCAAATGAAGCGCCGCCGGCAATTATTTCCGTATTTCTGGGAGACCAGCTTACCGATGTTATGAACCAGTTAATCACTACGGGTATGGCAAATCACAGTATCGGAATGGAAAAGCTGGAAACAGGTGTAAAGGCAATTCCTGAATTTATGCGTGACACAACGGACAGAAACAGAACCTCACCATTTGCTTTTACAGGAAATAAATTTGAATTCCGTATGGTGGGCTCCAGAGACTCTATTGCACCGGCGAATGTGGTGTTGAATACCATTGTAGCTCAGGCATTTAAAGAAGCCTGTGATGTTCTGGAAAGCGCAGAGGACTTTGACGTAGCGGTTCATGATTTAATGAAAAAGAACTTTACAGAGCATCAGCGCATTGTGTTTAACGGAAACGGCTATTCACAGGAATGGGTAGAGGAAGCCGAAAAGAGAGGACTTCCAAACCTCAGCTGTATGGTAGAGACCATCGAAACACTTACCAGCGAAAAGACCATAGAGCTTTTTGAAGAATTCGGTGTCTTTACAAAAGCAGAATTAGAGTCAAGAAAAGAAATCAAATATGAAGCTTATGCAAAAGCAATTAACATTGAAGCAAGAACCATGCTGGATATTGCCGGAAAGCAGATTATTCCTACGGTGATTAAGTATACAAAACAGCTTGCAGACTCCATTAATGCAATAGTTGCAGCAGGGATTTTAGAGGTGGAGGTACAGACTGATTTATTAAGCGAAACATCTGCACTTTTAAAAGAAACAAAAAATGCCTTAAATCATCTGAAAGAGGTAACAGAGTCAGCAGCGGCTATGGAGGACGGAAAAGAGAAAGCGTTCTATTATCGCCAGCAGGTAATTCCGGCTATGGAAGCATTGAGAAAACCGGTAGATGAGCTGGAAATGATTGTGGATAAAGAGATTTGGCCAATGCCGTCTTATGGTGATTTATTATTTGAAGTATAAAGGATAAGGGAGTTATTTCTACTAAGTGCGTATCGAGAACATTGATATATTTTACGCTTAGTGTAATAACTTCCTTTTATATATGTGGAAGGTTTGGGATTTCTCCGGCAAATGCAGGGGGAGATTGAAAGAGAAACGTAATGATTGAATAAGGAAAGATAGAAAGAGGAATTAGTGTATGAAGGAATTGGAGTTTTTAAGGGAACAGCAGGTGGATAAGGGACTGATAGAAGGTGTGGAGGAGTTTCGCTGTAAGTATTCTGTGGAGGACGGTGAGCAGGGCAGAGTAAGCTGTCCTGATATGTATTTTTACGGCAGGGAAGTGCTGGAAATGGGAATTGCAGCTCTTCTTCAGGGAGAAAATCTGCTGCTTACAGGAGCAAAGGCAACGGGAAAGAATGTTTTGGCAGAAAATCTGGCATGGATTTTCGGACGCCCTGTTTATAATGTTTCTTTTCATGTGAATACGGACAGCGGTGATTTAATCGGTACAGATACTTTCGTCAACAATGAAGTGCAGCTTCGCAAAGGAAGTATTTACCGTTGCGCTCAGTATGGCGGCTTTGGAATTTTAGATGAAATCAACATGGCAAAGAATGATGCCGTATCAGTACTTCATGCGTCTTTAGATTACAGAAGAAGCATTGATGTTCCGGGATATGATAAAATTGATATGCACGAAGCAGCCAGATTTATCGGGACCATGAACTACGGTTATGCAGGCACAAAAGAGTTAAATGAAGCTCTTGTTTCCCGTTTTATGGTAATTGATATGCCGCCGCAGGATGAGGAGACGCTGGATTATATCTTATCTTCTAAATTTCCCGCATTAAAGGAAAATGCAAAGAAACAGTGGATTGGACTTTTCATGGATTTACAGTTAAAGGCACAAAACGGTGAAATCAGCACCAAGGCTCTGGATCTTCGAGGCATTTTAGGCGCGTTAAAGACGATACAGAGAGGCTTAAAGCCAAGGCTTGCGGTACAGATTGGCGTGGTAAATAAGTGCTTTGATATTTTTGAAAAAGAAATTGTACAGGATGTTGTGCTTACCAGAATTCCTGATACATGGACGCCGCAGGATGTGTTTGAGAAGTAGAGGTTATTATGGAAGAATTTGAACTGGAAAACAGAATAAAAAATCTGATGTGGACGGTCAGCGGTGATTATTCTCTGGAATTTAAGCCTGATTTAGCGGCTTTTGCAAAATCTAAATATGTTGCGCTGTATGATGGAATTAAGCAGGGCGCTTTTGCACGATATTTTAACAGGGAGGAATATTCGCTTTATCTGGTGAAAAAGATTTACCTTCATGCAATGGAAGCGCCGCTTATGGATTTGGCACAGCTTTGCATTGAATTTGCGGTTTCCGGGAAGATTATAGCAGAGAGGGAAGGTGTTTCCAATATCCGAAGACGTGCCTGTGAGGACATTCTGGATATGGATTTTCATAAATTAACGGGAAATCCGGCAGGAAAGCTGAAAATAGCTCTGTTTCGTGAAATTTTAAACGGAAAGGGAGCGGCAGAAGCAAGACAGCGTCACTTTATGGACATGGTACAGGAGCTTTCCGAGGCACAGGATACCATGGAGCTTATTCAGACAACGGACAAGCTGTACAATGAGCTGATTGACCCCTATTTTGAGCGTAATCAGGGAGATTTAGAAAAAGTTCTGTCTGTAACCTTGGAGGAACTGGCAGAATTTTCGTGGGAAGACTTTCTGGAAGAAGAGGCGTTGGAAAGCACACTGGAAACCTATCTGGATAAGGTTACGGAAAATATGACAAACCTGGATACCAGAGAGACAGAAACAAAAGAGGAGCAGGAGAAAAATACAGAGGAAACCACTAAACGGATTTTAGTGGTGGATGAAAAAGCGCTGGAAAAGATGTATTCCTATGTGGAGAGAAACTACGGAAAGACTTATCTTACAGAGGGTGAGGAAAAGAAAATCAATGCTCTTGTGTGTCGGGGTATACACAGCGACTGCAGCCTTTATTTTACAAAAGGAATTTTAAAAGAGCCGGTGATGCGGAATTATCAGTACGAGTATGCCAGAAAACAAAGAAGCAAGAACCTTTATGAATATCATGATAATCACAGAGTGGTTAAAAATAATATTCGTCTTCTCACCGATATGCTGAAAAAGACTCTTACCATGAGAGAGGAAAAAGAGGAAACTTTGGCAGACAGAGGAACTCTGCTTCCTAAAAGACTGTGGCGTATTGGGAGAACGGGAAATGTGCAGGTTTTTAAACGGGAGCTTTACGAAGACAGCAGTAGCTTCGTGGTAGATGTTTTAATTGATGCCAGCGGTTCTCAGCGCTCCAGACAGGGACAGGTTGCCATTCAGGCATATATTTTAAGCGAGGCGTTAAGCAACGTGGGTATTCCCCACAGAGTAACCAGCTTCTGTACTTTTTGGGATTATACGGTGCTGCATAATTTTCGGGATTATGACGCAGACAGAACAGAAAACAGCAATATTTTTGAATATGTGACTTCTTCCAACAACAGAGACGGACTTGCTGTTAAGGCGGTGGAATATGATTTGCTGCAAAGGGAAGAGGAGCATAAAATTCTGATTGTGTTAAGTGACGGAAAGCCTTATGATGTTATTTTAAATCGGCCCAATGCCAGAAATCCAAAGCCTTATCACGGGGATTACGCTATAAAGGATACGGGATTTGCAGTGCGGAAGCTTCGCAATCAGGGAGTCTGTGTCTTGGGCGTTTTTGCAGGAGAGGAAAAGGACTTACAGGCGGAGAAAAAGATTTTTGGCAAGGATTTTGCCTATATACGGGATATTTCCGGATTTTCTCCTGTGGTAGGCCGATATCTGATAAAGCAATTAGAAAAAAACACTTGATAATTAAAAAAACTTCTGCTATATTAGTATAATATGTTTAAAAATACTTATATTCGGGATAAATCCCCAGAGGATAGTAATGAGCGAAAAAATAGAAATTATGGGAATTTCTGTTGAGAAGTGTTATGCAGAGGATGTTATGGAAAGCATTAACCAGCAGTGGTATCAGGAAACGCTGGCTACTTACGGAGTGCTTACCATGAACCTCTTGCTGGCAGCTCAGCAGGATGAAGAATTAAAAGAGTATATAGAAACGCTGGATAAAGCAGTGGCAGATGAGCCCGAAATCGTAAAGGCAGCAGGACTTGAGGACAAGGAATGGGAAAATGATATTTCGGAGCATGGCTTTTTCGGAACGGTATTCTGGCTGCTGAACCATTATAAGAACGAAATTTTTCTTTTAGGAGAAAACGAAGAGGACACAGAAAAATTATATGGATATCTTCAGGAAAAATATCCGGATATTGTCATACTTGGCAAGGACTTTCTCATGGGCGATGAGGACGACCAGGTGGACAAGGTGATTAACGAAATCAATATGTGGAACCCTCAGGCAGTTCTAAGCTGTTCCAGAGTATATGATTTGGAGCGGTTTGTAAAAAGACATCGAAAAAAAATCAATACAAAGCTCTGGTTCAGTCTGGGAAGCTGCCTTGATATTTTCCGTGAGGGAGGCAAAAAACCAAGCTGGCTCAACCGCTTTATGGAAAAGAACAATTTCAAAAAAATGGTATCAAAGTACAATGAGGACATGGAGAAAATGTGAATAAATTGTTACATTTTTGAAAAAAAGATGTAATATATTGCATTTTCTCTTTCCTTTTTTTTGATTTTGTATTAGTATATATAGTAGGGTTTTTATGGGAGATGTAACACCGAAATAACTATATGATGAAAGAAGGAGAAAACATGATATCAAATCAGATACTGCAAAATACACTGGATGGTTTAAAAGGAATATCCAGAAGTGATTTTTGTGTAACAGATATGGAAGGAAAGGTTTTAGCAACTACTTTTTCCGGCAGCGTATGCGGACAGGAGGAAGTAAGCGCATTTGCCAATTCTCAGGCAGACAGTCAGGTGGTAAAAGGAAATCAGTATTTTAAAATATATGATGACCATCAGTTAGAATATGTTTTGGTCGTAAGCAGCGCAGGGGACGATGTTTATACATTGGGAAAGCTGGTTGTATTCCAAATTCAGGGCTTGCTTACCGCATATAAGGAGAGATTTAATAAGGATAACTTTATTAAAAATCTTTTGTTGGACAATCTGCTTTTGGTAGATATCCATAATCGTGCAAAAAAGCTTCACATTGAGGTAGATGTACGCAGGGTTGTATATATACTGGAGAGCAGTCAGGACAAGGACTACGGTTCTCTGGAAAATATCAAAAATCTTCTGGGAGGAAAACCCGGAGATTTTGTCACAGCGGTAGACGAGAAAAATATTATTATTGTCAAGGAATTAGCTCCGTCTGACGGATATCCCCAGTTGGAAAAGACAGCCAACAATATTCTGGCTGCTCTGGGCGTGGAGAAAGACGGTACAACACATATTGCTTATGGAACCATTGTAAAAGAATTGAAAGAGGTTTCACGCTCTTATAAGGAAGCAAAGATGGCTCTTGATGTAGGCAAGATTTTCTTTGGGGAGAGAGATGTAATTGCGTACAGTTCTCTGGGAATTGGAAGACTTATTTATCAGCTTCCTATCCCTCTTTGCAAAATGTTTATTCGGGAAATTTTTGATACACATTCTCCCGATGATTTTGATGAGGAGACGCTTACTACAATTAACAAATTCTTTGAAAACAGCTTGAATGTTTCAGAAACCTCCAGACAGCTTTACATTCACAGAAATACGCTGGTATATCGTCTGGATAAGCTTCAGAAAAGCACAGGACTTGACCTGAGAGTTTTTGAAGATGCAATTACCTTTAAAATTGCATTGATGGTAGTAAAGTATATGAAGTACATGGAAACACTTGATTACTAAGGAACAGAAAAACAGGAGGTTATTATGATTGATTTAAAAAACGTGAGTAAATCATACAGCAAGGGCCAGCCGGCCATTGACAACATGACACTTCACGTGGATAAGGGTGAATTCGTATTTATCGTAGGAAACAGCGGTTCCGGAAAATCAACTCTTATCAAACTGCTGTTAAAGGAACTGGATCCTACAAGCGGAACAATTACAGTAAACGGACAGGTTCTCAATAAACTGAAACGCAGAAAAGTAGCGAAATACCGCAGGGGGATTGGTGTTGTATTTCAGGATTTCCGTCTTTTAAAGGATAGAAATGTATATGAAAACGTAGCGTTTGCTCAGCGTGTTATTCAGCGCCCGACTCGTATTATTAAAAAACGAGTACCGGAAATGCTCACATTGGTAGGATTAGCAGAAAAGTATAAATCAAAGCCTGACCAGCTCTCCGGTGGAGAACAGCAGAGAGTTGCCCTTGCAAGAGCGTTGGTAAATAGACCGAGTATCCTGCTGGCAGATGAGCCCACAGGAAACTTAGATCCTAAGAACTCCTTTGAAATTATGAAGCTCTTAGAGGAAATCAACGAAAGAGGCACAACGGTTCTGGTGGTTACACATAACAGAGAAATCGTAAATGCGTTTAAAAAGCGTGTAATTACCATGAAGAAAGGCGTCATTGTAAGTGATGAACAAGAAGGTGAATATCTGAATGAGAATTAGTACGATTGCTTATGTATTAAAACAGGGATTTAAAAACATTTGGAGAAATCTGCGATTTTCTCTGGCATCCATTGCAACTATGTCAGCATGTATCTTTTTATTCGGTTTGTTCCTTTCCATTATTATGAACTTCCGCTATATTGTAGATACTGCGGAGGAAGGCGTAGCCGTTGTCGTTTACTTTGATAAAGGCATCAAACAGGAAGAAATTGACCAAATCGGAGCAGATATCGAGAAGCAGCCGGAGGTGGCGGATGTGAAGTATATTTCCGCAGACGTAGCTTGGGATGAATTCAGCGAAGTATACTTAGGCGGAGATGAAGATATGGCAGAGGGATTTAAGGATCAGGATAATCCGCTGGCAAACTCCGCACGCTTTGATGTATATCTGAAAGAAGTAGAAAGTCAGGCAGACCTTGTAAAACATATTGAAGGTCTGGAAGGCGTTCGAGAAGTAAAACAGTCAAAAGAAGCGGCAGATATGCTGTCAACCTTTAATAAACTGGTTGGATATGTATCGATTGTTATTATTTTAATTCTTCTGGCAGTGGCATTTTTCCTTATTAACAATACTATTACGATGGGTATTTCTATTCGTCAGGAAGAAATCGGTATTATGAAACTTATTGGCGCTACGGATTTCTTTGTCAGAGTACCGTTTATTATTGAAGGTATTCTCTTAGGTACTATCGGTGCGGCGCTTCCAATGGGTATTTTATACATGATTTATGAAAAAGCAGTAGAATATGTGATTACCAGATTTAATATTCTGGGTGGATTTCTTCAATTTCTGGATGTTTGGGAAGTATTCCGTTTCTTACTGCCGGTCGGAGTAGGACTGGGTATTGGTATCGGTTTAATCGGAAGTATTGTTTCCCTTAGAAAGCACTTAAAGGTATAAGACAGGGAGAGCCGCATGAAATTAAAGAACAAGAAAACTGCAATGCTGCTGGCAAGCTGTCTGGCAATTTCTAATGTACTTTCCGTATCGGCAGCAAATGAGACGGAAGTAAACAAGAAGAAGACAGAGCTGGAAAGTCAGATAGAAGATAAAGAACAGCAGGTAAGCTCTTTGCAGCAGCAGAAGGACAATGTGCTGTCCGCTATTAAGAAATTAGATGAAAAGTATGCCAAAGCACAGGAAAATCTGGATACTTTAACAGGACAGATTGAAGATAAGAATGCTGAAATCGAAAAAAACAGTGCAGAGCTGGAAAAAGCAAAAGAAAAAGAAGCAATCCAGTATGAAGATATGAAAAAGAGAATACAATATCTTTATGAGGCAGGAAATATTTCAATGATTTCTGTTATTCTGGGAGCAGATGATTTTGCAGAGGCATTGAGCCGAACAGAAAATTTCAGACAGCTTACTTCTTATGACCGAAAACAATTAGAAAAATATAAAAAGACCTGTAAGAAAATCGAAAATCTGGAAAAGGATTTAAAGAAAGAAAAGTCAGACTTAGAAGAATACAAACAATCTGCTGAGGAAGAAAAGAGTAATATTGAAACTTCTATTAGTAAAAAGCAGGAAGAAATTACAAAGTTTGAAGCGGGTATTGACGCTGCGGTAATGGAACAGTCTGACTTAGAAGGTGAACTGGCAATTCAGAATGAGATTTTGAAGCAGATGAAAGAGGAAGTGCAAAGCGCAGGAGGACAGGAAAGCTCTTTTCCTTCCAATGAAAGCACAAATTCTGATGCAAATAAGACAGAGCAGCCAGAGCCAAAACCGGAAGTAAAGCCGGAAGAGAAACCGAATACACAGCCGGAGACAAAGCCGGAGGAAAAACCGGATAACAGTCAGTCTGAGAACAGTGGTTCTCCACAGTTTACATGGCCTTGTCCGTCTTCTCATAATGTAACCAGTCCTTTTGGAGACAGAAATTCACCTACTGCGGGAGCTTCCAGCAACCATAAAGGAATTGATATCGGAGCAAGTAGCGGTTCTCCCATTGTAGCCGCAGCAGCAGGTACGGTAACGGTTTCTACATATTCAGAGTCAGCAGGAAACTATGTAACCATAGACCACGGAAATGGTTTTTATACAGTCTATATGCACGCATCTGCACGTTATGTAAAGGTCGGACAGAAGGTAAGCGCCGGTCAGCAGATTGCAGCAGTAGGTTCAACAGGATATTCAACAGGACCGCATCTTCATTTCGGTGTTATGAAAAATGGAGTATATGTAAATCCTATGAATTATTTATAAGATAAAGGGGGCTGTAAATGCAGTCCTCTTTCTTCATTTCATAGGAAATTGCTCTGTTACGCAATCTATTTATCCAAATTGGCATTTTAAGGAGCAGAAAAATGGAAAGAAAAAAGTTTATAAAAGGTTTTCTTTTAGGAATTGTACTGACACTTGTTGTAGGTGGTGCAGGATTAAAAATTTATGATTATGCACAGGAAAAAAGTGCAGAAGACAAAGCTGTAAATCAGGATTTTGTGGAAAAAGCAAAGGTACTGGAAAAAATTATTGATGATGAATTTACCGGTGAGATTGACAAAGACTTTATGGAAACCGGTATGTATAAGGGAATGATGGCAAGTCTTGGAGACCCTTATTCCGCATATTATACAAAAGAGGAATATGAGGAATTAAATACAGAGACAACAGGTCTGTATAAAGGAATTGGCGTTGTGATGCAGATGGACATGGAAACAGGTATGGTAAAGCTGGTGAGATGTTATGAGGGAGCTCCGGGGGCAAAGGCAGGACTTTTGCCGGATGATATTTTGCTCAAGGTAAACAATGAAGACATTGCAGGTATGGAGCTTTCAGAAGTGGTGGAAAAAGTGAAGACCTCAGAAGGCGAAGTTGCACATTTGACAGTGGCAAGAGAAGGAGAAAATGATTATCTGGAATTTGACGTTCCTTTGGAGGAAGTAAATATTCCCGTTGTGGAGCATAAGATGCTGGAGGACAATGTAGGCTATATTCTGTTGTATGAATTTACAGAGCAGACGGAAAGCCAGTATCTGGAAGCCTTTGAAGATTTAAAAAATCAGGGAATGGAACGTCTTATTGTAGACGTAAGAAATAATCCGGGGGGACTTTTAACATCGGTATGCAATATTTTAAATGATATCTTACCGGAAGGCTTGATTGTATATACAGAGGACAAAGACGGCAAGAGAGAAGAAGTTCATTCAGACGGAAAAAGTGAGCTGGATATTCCTCTGGCAGTCCTTGTAAACGGAAACAGCGCCAGTGCATCAGAAATTTTTGCAGGAGCAATACAGGATTATGGTGTGGGAACGATTGTGGGAACCACAACCTTCGGAAAGGGAATTGTGCAAAGTCTTATTCCTCTTACAGACGGAAGCGCAGTAAAGACTACCACAGCAAAATATTATACGCCAAAGGGAAGATGTATTCACGGCACGGGAATTCAGCCGGACATCGAAGCAGAACTGGCAGAAGAATTACAAAAGAAGACAGTGCTTACTTATGAAGAGGATACACAGCTTCAAAAGGCAGTAGAAGCAGTAAAAGAAATAGAAAAGTAGGAGAGGAGAAGAAACTTATGACAGAGAGAGAACGCATGGATAAAGGGATTTTATATGACCCAGGAGATGAAGAGATTTTAGCAGAGCAGTTTCCATATTTGGATGAATTAAAAGAATTTAATGAAGTGCCCTCCGGTGAAGTGAAAAAAAGGGAAGAGCTAATGAAAAAGATGTTTGCCAAATGCGGAGATAATTGTTATATTCAGCCGCCTTTTTACGCAAATTGGAGCGGACATCATATTTCCATGGGCAAAAACGTGTATGCGAATTTTAATTTGACTGTAGTGGATGATGGGGACGTTTTCATTGGTGACTATGTAATGATTGGTCCCAATGTTACCATTGTTACTGCGGCGCATCCCATAAAGCCGGATTTAAGACGCAGAGGCATACAGTTTAATCGTCCGGTTCATATTGAAAATAATGTGTGGATTGGAGCAGGTGCAATTATTTTACCGGGAGTCACTATCGGAGAAAATTCTGTTATCGGAGCAGGAAGCATTGTGACAAAAGACATTCCTGCCAATGTAGTCGCTGTGGGAAATCCATGCAGGGTGATGCGGGAAATCGGAGAAAGAGATAACGAATATTTTTATAAAGATTTGAAAATAGATATTGAATAGAAAAGTATAAAAATAATATAGCCTGAACTTACAATGTATGAAAGTTGTAAGTTCAGGCTATATTACTTTTAAGATACTAAATAAAATAAGGAGCAGAAGAATGGAACGAACAGAAAACAGTGCATTTGGAATGAAAGATAAAATCGGTTATATGTTCGGTGATTTCGGAAATGATTTTACCTTTCTTTTTGCCAGTGTGTTTTTAATGGTGTTTTATACAAAAGTGCTGGGTATCAGCGCCGGTATGGTAGGCACGTTATTTTTAGTTGCCAGATGTGTGGATGCTTTTACGGATATTACTATGGGAAGGATTGTAGATAAAGGGAAGACCTCTAAAAACGGCAGATTTCGTCCGTGGATTTTAAGAATGTGCGGTCCGGTAGCTCTCGCCAGTTTTTTAATGTATCAGGGAGGAATGAAGGCTGCTCCCCAAGGGCTGAAAATCTTGTACATGTTTGTAACTTATATTTTATGGGGAAGTATCTTTTATACAGCCATCAATATCCCTTATGGTTCTATGGCATCGGTATTAAGTCCTGATGCAGATGACAGAGCAGCTCTTTCCACTTTTCGAAGTGTAGGCGCTGTGCTGGCGCAGTTAATTGTGGGCGTGGGAGCGCCTCTGCTGGTATATACCACAGATGCAGTGGGAAATCAGGTAGTAAATGAGAAACGCTTTACCCTTGTTGCAGGAGTATTTTCCGTTGCGGCAATTATTTGTTACCTGTTGTGTTATTTCATGACCACGGAACGTGTAAAAGTGCAGACAAAGGAAACACAGGAAAAAGCAGGTTTTGGACAGACGGCAAAAGACCTTCTTTCTAACAGGGCGCTTCTGGGGATTATTCTGGCTGCGCTGCTTTTATTGGTAGCACAGATTATGACACAGTCGATCAACCAATATCTTTTTATTGATTATTTTAAAAACAAAGAAGCGCTTTCTGTCATGACTTTGGCAGGCGTTCTGCCTTCTCTTGCTTTAGCGCCTTTTGCAGTACCTGTTTCCAAAAGGTTCGGAAAAAAGGAAATCGGAATTTTCGGTTGTCTGTGCAGTGCAATTTCCTGTTTCCTGCTATTTTTTCTTCACACAAAATCAGCAGCCCTTTATATTGGCATTAACATTCTGGGATTTTTGGGATTTGGAATTTTTAACTTGATTTTATGGGCGTTTATTACAGATGTGATTGATGATCAGGAAGTGCGGACAGGAAAAAGAGAGGATGGTACGATTTATGCGGCTTATTCTTTTGCAAGAAAAATCGGACAGGCATTTGCCGGAGGCTTGGGCGGTTATGCGCTGGGAATAATCGGATTTAATTCAGCGAAGACCATACAGACGCAGGAGGTTTTGGACGGAATTTATAATATCGCAACATTGCTTCCCGGAATTCTTTATCTGGGAGTCGCCCTTAGCCTGCTGTTTCTTTATCCATTGAACAAAAAGCGGGTGGAGGAGAATATAACGGCATTGAAATTAAGAAGAGAACAGGAGAGTGCAGGATGAGACAGGTAATCAATATCAATGAAAAATGGGCGTTTACAAAAGATACAGATGAAATTCCGAAAGAAATGCCAAAAAGGTGGTGCTGGGTACATTTGCCCCATACATGGAATAATATAGACGGACAGGACGGGAACAACGACTATTATCGTGGGACGGGATATTATGCCAAGATGATTAAGAGAGCAGAACTTCCAAAGGCAGATAAATATTTTCTGGAAATTCGGGGAGCAAATTCTTCTGCCGATATATATGTGGACGGAAGAAAACTGGCGCATCATGACGGAGGATATTCTACATGGCGTGTAGATATCACCAAGGAGCTAAAGGAAGAGAGTCTTTTGGTAATTACCGTGGATAACAGCCAAAATGACAGCGTTTATCCTCAAATGGCTGATTTTACCTTTTACGGCGGTCTGTACCGTGATGTGAATATTATAGGAGTTTCAGTTTCTCATTTTGATTTGGAATACTGCGGGGGAGAGGGACTTCAGGTAACGCCTGTCCTTCAAGGGAATGATGCAGAGATTACCATAGAGACATGGATTACAGAAAAAAAGGAGGGACAAAACCTTGTTTATAAAATTCGTGACAGGCAGGGGAAGATTGTTGCAGAAAAGAGCTGCTCCGCAGCAGACAGAAAAATTCAGATGAAAATAAATAATGTTCATCGTTGGAACGGACGAAAAGACCCTTATCTTTATTATGCAGAGGTTGAGCTGACAGAGAACGGTAAGATTTTGGACAATGTGTATACCAGATTTGGCTGCCGCAGTTTTGAAATTCATCCTGAAAAGGGCTTTTTGCTAAACGGAGAAAGCTATCCCCTAAGGGGCGTATCAAGGCATCAGGACAGAAGGGGGATTGGAAATGCACTTTTGCCAAAGCATCATAGAGAAGACATGGATTTAATCTGTGAGCTGGGAGCAACAACCATACGACTGGCGCATTACCAGCACGACCAATATTTCTATGATTTATGTGATGAAAGTGGTATGGTAGTGTGGGCAGAAATTCCCTATATATCTGCTCATTTACCAAATGCGAGGGAAAATACCGTTTCCCAGATGAAAGAACTGATAATACAGAATTATCATCATCCTTCTATTGTGGTATGGGGACTTTCCAACGAAATTACCATGCAGGCTGCAGATGAGGAAGATTTACTGGAAAATCATAAAATTTTAAATGATTTGTGCCATGAAATGGACAGTACAAGACTGACAACAATGGCGGTAGTATCTATGTGTGACATTCATCATCCTTATATTCAAATTCCGGATGTAGTTTCTTATAACCACTATTTCGGCTGGTACGGAGGAGACGTATCCATGAACGGCCCTTGGCTGGATAACTTCCATAAGGAATTTCCTCAAATCCCCATTGGTGTCAGTGAGTATGGCTGCGAGGCATTAAACTGGCATACTTCAGAACCGCAGCAGGGAGATTATACGGAAGAATATCAGGCATATTATCACGAAGAATTGATTAGACAGCTTTTTACAAGACCTTATTTATGGGCAACTCATGTGTGGAATATGTTTGATTTCGGAGCAGATGCCAGAAATGAGGGAGGAGAAAACGGGCAAAATCATAAAGGGCTTGTTACTTTTGACAGAAAATATAAAAAAGATGCTTTTTATGCGTATAAGGCGTGGCTTTCTCACGAGCCCTTCGTGCATATTTGCGGAAAGCGCTATGTAAACAGAGTGGAAGAGAAGACTAAGGTAACCGTATACTCAAACTTTCCGGAGGTAACTCTGTACCTAAACGGCCAGGAATATGAAAAGCAGGTCAGTGATGAGCATTTTTTTTATTTTACTGTTCCTAATAAGGGAGAAACGGTTATTACTGCAAAAGCAGGAGCATGTAAAGACCGGAGTTTTATTCGCAAGACAGAGAAGTTTCATGAGGCATATCGCTTAAAAGAAAAAGGCGCTGTATTGAACTGGTTTGACATTGAAGAAATTCCGGGATATTATTCGCTGAACGATAAGGTGTCCGAAATTATAAAAGCCCCGCAAGGCAAAGCGTTGTTTGAGGGGATTTTAGGAAAGTTTTTGAATAAGAAAACAGAACCGCAGGGAATGATGCAAATGCTGGGCAGTTTTACTGTGCTTAGAATGCTAAATACCATGGGAGCCATTGGCGAGAAAATGACAAAGGAACAGCTTTTAGAGCTGAATAGCCGATTAAATCAAATTGAGAAGGAAAATTAAATAAAACTAAATTATAGGGAAATCACTTGACAGTTGTAAAGACTATGTGCACAATGAAAGCAGCAGCTTGAGGAGTAAGTTTCAATCGGGAGTGTACATAGGATGATGTTACGAAAAAGAGATGAGGAAGTTTTAGATTTTGAAAGCAGAAGGCAGCAGCGCAGGAAGAAAAGGATAAGACAGCGCAGGCGCAGAATTTTTCTGTTTTTGTGTTCTGTTCTTACCGTTCTGCTGCTCTTTTTTCTTGTAAATAAAGTGAAAAATAAAGTAGAAGAACACAGACTTTTAAAAGCCAGAAACGAGTCGTTTGTAGGAGCGCCGCCTTTTGACGTGGACTTAATAGAGCCAAACGAATATTCCAGACCGGGGACACTGCTGGAAAAGATAAAGGGAATTGTTGTACATTATACGGCAAATCCGGGAAGTACGGCGAAGAATAACAGAGATTATTTTGACGGATTAAAGGAGAGCCATGAAACAAAAGTCAGCAGCCACTTTGTCGTGGGCATTGACGGGGAGATTGTTCAGTGCGTTCCAAGTACAGAGATAGCTTATGCTTCAAATTCCAGAAATGACGATACCCTGTCTATTGAGTGCTGTCATGTAGATGAAACAGGGGAGTTTACCGATGCTACGTATCTGTCCCTTGTTCGTTTGACAGGCTGGCTTTGTTATCGGTTTAATCTTACAGAAGATGATGTAATCCGCCACTATGATGTGACAGGTAAGATATGTCCGAAATACTATGTGGAAAATCCAAAGCAATGGGAAAAATTTAAACAAGATGTAAAGGCACAAATAAAAGAAGTAGAAAAAGAAGTAAAAGAAAGCGAAAAATAGGGAACTGAGGCATAAGATAAATTATTGTCTGATGCCACAGTTCCTTCTTCTTGTAGTAAATTGGAATATTCACATTTAATCCAGATTTAATTTCTTTGTAAGAATATATCGGCTTCCCACAAAGAAAATGGCGGAAAAGAGGATATTCCATACAAGGGTGAAAATCATCAGTCTGCCGCTGTAAACAGAGAGATTATCCTGTGTGAGATTTGCCTGCATAAACGGGCTTAATCCGGGGATAATAAAAGTTATCATGGTGCTCAGAAAACTCAGAACAATGTTTAAGCCAAAGAAAGAGAGAAGAGTTCCCATGATTTTATGACTTTTAAAGAGATTTCCCAAACACATGGCAAATAAAAGCAGCAAAGGATAAAAACCAAAATACTGTGATAATCCTGCTAAAAGGGTAATAACTTCTTCCAACCAGTTTGTAAAGCCGAAGTTTCCAAACAAAGTTCCGAAAAAAGTAGAAGCGCCCTTTAAAATTTCTGGTAAGGTATCTTTATAAGTAATTAAAGTAAAGACGGAAATCACAACACAGATAAAATCAATTACGCTCCATGTCCAGATAACAAAAACCTTTGACCAAAGAATCTGAGTTGGCTTAACCGGAAGCGTGTGGGTTAAATAACCTTCATCAGAAAATAGATTTTTCTGGATGCGGACAGCCAAATATACAACGGTTGCAATGACAATAGCCAAAATAAACAGAATAAATCCCACGATATAAAAAGCACCGGCAATCCCCCAAAGTCTGGAAGCTTCCGGAGAAACGAAAGCCTGAGCTCTTTCGGCAATAAAAATTCCAATACGTCCTATTACAGTATAAACAAGCAGTACGGCATGTAAAATTACCAGCAGTAAGGAAACGGATTTTAAGTCGTATTTATATAATTTTCTTAACATTTGAATACCTCCCGAAATAAAGTGTCCACGGATTTTCCCTGATTAAAACGGATATTATCCACGCTGTCACACAGGCGTATCTGACCGTTTTGTATAAATACCACGTCATCTAAAATATTTTCCACATCTGAAATCAAATGTGTAGAAATAAGAATAGTTGCATTTTCATCATAATTATTCAGTATAGTAGAGAGAATATAATCTCTGGCAGCAGGGTCTACACCGGCAATGGGTTCATCCAGACAATACAGACTTGCTCTGCGGCTCATAACAAGGATGAGCTGGATTTTTTCTTTTGTTCCTTTTGACATGGTGTGTAAACGGTCTGTGGGATTGATATTCAGATGCTTTAACATATCGTAAGCACGGCTTCTGTCAAAATCGCTGTAAAAATCAGAAAAATAGTTAATAATTTCGGAAACCCGCATGTGCATAGAGAGATAAGTTCGCTCAGGGAGATAGGAAACAATTTTTTTCGTTTCTGTTCCGGGAGCATGTCCGTCTACGAAAATAGAGCCTTCTGTGGGAACAAGAAGTCCGTTTAACAGTTTAATCAGCGTGGTTTTCCCGCTTCCGTTTGGCCCTAAAAGTCCGATGATTTTTCCGCGTTCCAAGGAAAGATTTATTTTGTTCAGGGCAATTTTATTGTCGTAGCATTTTGTAAGATTGCGACATTCTAAAATAGGGTTCATCATTTGTCCTCCTTAATCTAAATTTTTTCAATAAGCTGGATAATGGTTTGTTTGCTATATCCCAGATGTTCCATTTTCAGAAGGAACTCTTTTACTTGCTGGGATGCAATTTGTGTTTTTACTTGTTCAATCATAGCTAAATCCTCCGTAACAAATCGACCGCTGGTTCTCTGACTGTATAAAAGTCCTGTGTGCTCGAGTTCAGAAAGGGCTTTCTGCATAGTATTTGGATTTACACCGGCAGTCTGCGCCAATTCTCGAACAGAGGGGAGTTTTGAACCGGGAGTATAAGCTCCTGATATAATATCAGAAGTAATGTGCTCCATAATCTGAGTGTAAATAGGATACTCAGGATTTAAGTTCCAAGACATCTGTAACACCTCCTGTAAGTTTGATAAATTGTATTACTGTATTATTTGATTAGTACAATAATACAAAGTCTGTAAGAATTTGTCAATAGAAATTTTAGAAAATAATCATTGCATTTCAAAATTTATATGTTACAATATTGTTACATAGAGATTATAGGTGAGAATATGAATTTATACGAAGCTATTTTTTTAAGAAAATCTGTACGAAATTATGAGATGGAAGTAATATCTCCTGAAATATTGCAGGAGATACAGGAGTTTTATGCACAGATTGAAGGATTAAATCCCGGTATCCGTACAGAGATTTCTATTATTGACAATACAAAAGGACAAAATAAAAGAATGCACTTGCTGGGAGTAAAAGCGCCCTATTATATTGCATTTTACTCAGAGGAAAAAGATTTGGCACAGATGAATGCAGGATATATTATGGAGCAGCTTGCTTTGTTTATGTGCACAAAAGGCTATGGAACATGCTTTTTAGGAAGCGTAAAGCCTAAATTTGGAAATCCTCATAAGGGTGATTTAAAATTTATGATTACCATGGCATTTGGAAAAAGCAAGGGCAGCTATACCAGAAAACCGGTGGATGCAAAGCGCATGGATTTAAAAGAGCTTTGCGTATATAAGGAAGTGCCGAGACAGTGGATGAAACAGCTATTGGAGGCAGCACGACTTGCGCCTTCCAGCTATAACAGTCAGCCGTGGCGGTTTGTGGTGTATGACAATCGTATTCATGTGTTTGCTAAGAAGCATAATTTAAATCATCTGGGAAAATACGAGGAGATGAATTTCGGTGTGATGTTTTCTCATTTAATGGTAGTAGCAGAGGAGCTTTGGCTGGATGTGGATTTAATTCGGTTAGAAGATATTACCCACAAGAACTTCCCAAATAACCAGTATGTGCTCAGTGCAATTTTGCGTACTTGAGAAAAATAAAAAAAAATTCAAAAAAAGTGTTGACATATTGAGGAACATATAGTATATTATATTTCGTGCTTGAGAGATATTTCAACACGATATGCGCGAGTGGCTCAGTTGGTGGAGCGCGACCTTGCCAAGGTCGAGGCCGCGGGTTCGAGTCCCGTCTCGCGCTTTTTTTATTTCTTAAAATAAAAAGACACAAGACATTTCTTAGGAAAAGTCCTGTGTCTTTTTGTTTTTAAACTTTTTTCAGCATAGAAGCATATTTTTCCTGTTCATCTTTTGGGATTTTAAGCAGGCGCATAGCCTGTTCGGCATTTATTTTCAGAGAGTCCATGAGATTTTGAAGTGCTTGAAAAGTAGCTGTTTGCATACCCTGTTCTTCTACACCTTTACTAAGGTTACACATGAGAGATACCTCCTTTTCTAAATTTTGCGTCATTTTTATGTTGAAATCATCATGAAGAATTTGCTCTTTTTCATCTGGTGTTTTTTTAGAACATAGAAGGACATCTAAAAGCTTTAAAACACCGGTATAATTTTGACTGTTTGAATTGCCTAGGCAAATTAAAATAGTAGATAGTAAGTCGTAATGTTCCGGTGTTTCAGAAAGGTGTCCTACAAGTTGTTTTTCTGCAATAGAGTATTCTGTAATTGTATTTTCCCATTTTTTTGGTGGATTTGGACAAATCCAAATACTGTACACTTTTTTTATATTTTCATAATGAGAAGCAGTAAATTCTGTTCCGTATTGTGCTGAAATCATACGACTGCAATAGTATATGCCGCGTTTTAAAAGCGGATACCCGGGATAGAAATCATTTTGTGCTTCTATGTTGAGAATTAAACGGATAAAATCCTTAGATTTCGGCGCTGTCGCCAGAAATCGTATGTCGTATGTAACAGTACCTTCGGTAATGGTTTTATCTTCTGTGCTTAGACCTTTAATCATGGAGTTGGTAACGATATTCGTTTCATCTGGTGTAACGGGAACCTTTGCAATCTGAGGTTCACCTTCGATGTAATTGTCCATAATTTCTTGAATACTGCAATTTCGGTATTCTTTTAGACAATTCTTCATAATCCATGCAAGAATAACCTTTTCTGAAAGAAGACGCTTGCAAGCGGCGTCATAATCAGCATGGCTTCTCGCTGTATGAAGTGTTTTGGATAACGTTGTTCCGACCTCCAATAAATCACCACCTTGCTTGTCTTAAATTTAGTATAAGACAGCCCATACAGAAATACAAGGGGAAAACAGAAAAAGAGCATGACGGATAACCTTGCGAATGGTATAATCATCAATAACAAAAACAGGAGGTTGTGCTATGGAATACAGAAAATTTCAAAATAAAATCATTGTGCGAATGGATAAAGGAGAGGAAATTTTAGAAAAAGTCCGTGAGGTAGCAGAAAAAGAAAAGATTAAATTGGCAGATATCAGTGCATTGGGAGCTGTCAGTGAATTTACAGTGGGCGTGTTTGACACAGAGGCAAAAGAATACCATGCAAATGAATTTAAAGGAAGCTTTGAAATAGTTTCTTTGACAGGAACCATTAACACCATGAATGATGAATTTTACTGCCATCTTCATATGAGTGCAGGAAATGAAAAAGGACAAGTGTTCGGAGGTCATTTAAACAGGGCAATTATCAGTGCAACGTGTGAAATGGTTATTACGTTAATTGACGGAAGAGTAGACAGACGATTTGAGAAAGAAGTAGGATTAAATCTGTTTCAATTTCAGTAAATGTGGAAATATTTAAAAAACTGTGGTACAATAGGTGCACAAAAAGACTCAATGCTAAGGAGGTAGTTGCTTTATGAAAATGATTTTTGCGATTGTACGAAAAGAAGATGAGGGATTTGTAATAGAGCGATTAAATAAAGAGAAAATCAGTGTGACAAAGCTTTCCAGTACAGGTGGATTTTTACGTAAAGGAAACGCCACATTGATGATTGGTACAGAAGATGAACAGGTAGATACGGTACTTCAGATTATTAAAGAAGAGTGCTCCAGACGTCAGGAGGTCATGATGAACCCTGCTTATTCTGCCGGCACAAAAGGTCCTGTTATGGGATATGCAGCTCCGCCGGTAACCATTGAAGTAGGCGGTGCAACGGTATTTATTGTAAATGTAGAGCAGTTTATTAAATTATAGAAAAGATGGAATAGGGCATAGGAGAAAATAATATGTTAGAAATCGGTACAAAGGCGCCGGATTTTTCATTGCCGGACCAGAACGGAGAAATTCATAGTCTGGAAGAATATAAAGGGAAAAAAGTAATTTTATATTTTTATCCAAGAGACAATACCGCAGGCTGTACGAAGCAGGCTTGTGGTTTTGCCGAGAGATATCCTCAGTTTTTAGAAAAAAATGCTGTGGTTTTAGGGGTAAGCAAGGACAGTGTTGCTTCACATAAAAAATTTGAGGAAAAGTATGAGCTTCCTTTTACATTGTTATCTGATACGGAATTATCCTGTATTCAGGCTTATGATGTATGGAAAGAGAAAAATAATTACGGAAAGAAGACTATGGGTGTGGTTCGCACCACCTATTTAATTGACGAGCAGGGAATAATCGTAAAAGCTTTCGGAAAAGTAAAAGCAGCAGATAATCCTGCACAGATGTTAGAGGAATTATAGGATTATTTATGAAGATTATTATTTCACCGGCAAAGAAAATGAATGTAGATACAGACTGTCTGCCGATACAGGGGCTGCCAAAGTTTTTACCGGAGGCAGAAAGCTTATGTGAGAAAATCAGGGGATATACTTACGAGGAGCAGAAAACATTGTGGAAATGCAATGACAAAATCGCAAGACTAAACGCAGAGCGTTTTCGTGATATGAATTTGAAGACAGGTCTTACACCGGCAATCCTGTCCTACGAGGGCTTGCAGTATCAGCACATAGCGCCACAGGTTTTCACAGAAAAAGAGCTGACCTATATTCAGGAGCATTTGTGTATTTTATCGGGATTTTACGGGGTGTTAAAGCCTTTTGACGGAGTGACACCTTATCGTTTGGAAATGGGAACCAAGCTGGAAACAGAAGGGTGCAAAGATTTATATGAGTTCTGGGGAGATAAGTTGTATCAAGAAGTAATAAAGGACGACGGAATTGTCATTAATCTGGCATCTAAAGAATACTCTCAAAGCATTTCCAAATATATTTTGCCAAAGGAGCGCTTCATTACGGTAGAATTTGGAGAAGTTCATAATGGAAAGGTAAAGCAGAAAGGGACTTTTTCAAAGATGGCGAGAGGCGAGATGGTTCGTTATATGGCGGAAAATCAGATAGAAGATATTGAAAAAATAAAAGAGTTTCATGTTATGGGACTGCAGTATGCAGAAGAGTTTTCAAATGAAAATAAAATGGTATTTACTGTATAAAAATGATATTGGGAGCATAAAAATACCGACAATCTACGGACAGTAAAATGTCTGAAAGATTGTCGGTGTTTTATTATTCTATTACATAAATCCAGTCCTTCGGAGCTTCAATAGTTCCCATCTGAATTCCTGTAAGGGTATTGTATAACTGTTTTGTCACTTCGCCCATGGCTTCCATGCCGCTTGGGAAACAGATTTCTTTTCCGTGGTCTACGATTTTGCCTACTGGAGAGATTACAGCGGCAGTTCCGCAAAGACCGCACTCTGCAAAGTCCTGAAGCTCATCCAGATAAACTTCTCTTTCTTCTGCTTCCAGTCCCAGATAATCTTTTGCAACCTGTAAAAGGGAACGGCGTGTAATAGAAGGAAGAATACTGTTGGATTTCGGTGTGACTACTTTTTTATCCTTTGTGATAAAGATAAAGTTTGCTCCTCCTGTTTCTTCTACTTTTGTTCTTGTTGCTGCATCTAAGTATAGGTTTTCATCATAACCTTCTTTATGTGCATCTACAATAGCATGCATACTCATGGCATAGTTCAGTCCTGCTTTAATGTGTCCTGTTCCACAAGGAGCAGCTCTGTCAAAATCGCTGACTCTTAAAGTGAGTGGCTTTACACCACCTTTAAAGTAGGGGCCTACCGGTGTGGTAAATACACGGAACTGATATTCATCTGCTGGTTTTACGCCGATAACAGGATTTGCTCCAAACATATATGGTCGGATATACAGAGAAGCACCGGAACCATAAGGAGGAACAAAAGCAGAATTTGCTTTTACTGTTTTAGCCACTGCATCGAGAAATCTTTCAGCAGGAAATGGCGGCATTTCCAGTCGGTTTGCTGAGTCCACCATACGCTGGGCATTTAAGTCAGGGCGGAAGGTTACTATCTTTCCATCCTTTGTGGTATATGCTTTTAATCCTTCAAAGATAGTTTGTGCATATTGCAGCACACCTGCACATTCATTAATAACTACATTGGCATCTGTTGTCAAAGTGCCTTCGTCCCATTTCCCCTCTTTGAAATTGGATACATAACGGTAGTCTGTCTGCATATAACCAAATCCAAGATTTTTCCAATCAATATTCTTTTTATCCATTTTCATCCTCCATTCTGCTGCATAGCTGAGCGAAAACAGCTTTTATGTAATTTTTTAACATTATAAAACTTTAACGTGTGAATTGCAAGAGATGTTCCGTTGCTTTTTTGCAATCTTTCATATATAATTTAAGGAAACAGTAATCACGGGTTGGTAAAATTGGACTGTTAGAATAGGAGTGAATGACATGCCGGTGAATGATTGGAATAATCTGGGGCGAGATGTGAAGGATATTGTGCAGCATGCAATTAACAGCGGAGATTTCAGCGCATTAAACAGAGATTTAGGTGCGACGCTTGACAGCGCTCTCGGAAATGTTGCGCAGAGTATGAAAAGAGCGGGAAATGCTTACAGCAACAAGTATAGCTATAAACCTTTTGGAGGCTATCGAAACCCTTCACAGAGAGAACGGATGAAGGAAGCCAGAGAAGAATTTGCCTTATTTGTCAATACAAACGGAGCAAAGGCATTGGGACTTCTTTTTACAACATTGGGAATTGCCCTTACTATTATGTTTGGCGTAACAGCGGGAATATTGGGGATTTTATCTCTTTTTATAGGAAGCATTGCTTCTAAAATCGGTACGGTAATGATGATTTTCCTGCCGGCTATGGGACTTAGCGCTATTATGGGTATCTGCGGAAACCGTTTACGAAAGAAAATTAAAAGATTTCGTTCTTATGTAAAAACTTTAAACGGAAAACCTTATGCAAATGTAAAGGATTTGGCAAAAAGCGTCAGAAAATCAGAAAAGTTTGTACGTAAGGATTTAAAGAAAATGATTGACAAACGAATGTTTTTGGAAGGTCATCTGGATAAAAACGGCGTGTGTTTTATGGCGACAGACGATGCTTATGAGCAGTATTTAGAGACAGAACGAAACATGGAGGAAAGAAAAGCGGAAGAAGCAAGAAGACCGAAAACACAGCTTTCTGAGGATGTGCAAAAGGTTATTGAGGAAGGTAATCGTTATATCGAAGAAATCAGAAGAAGCAACGATGCTATTCCGGGAGTGGAGATTTCCAATAAAATGTATCATCTGGAAAATGTAATCCGAAGAATTTTTCAGAGGGTAGAAAAGCATCCGGAGCTTATCAACGATTTACATAAGTTTATGGATTATTATCTTCCTACTACCATGAAGCTTTTGAATGCTTATGAGGAATTGGATAAGCAGGATATGCAGGGAGAAAATATTAAAACAGCAAAATCGGAAATCGAAAATACATTAGATACCATTAACGTTGCTTTTGAAAATCTGCTGGACAGCTTTTATAAAGAAACCGCATGGGATGTATCATCGGATATATCTGTTTTAAAGACCATGTTTGCCCAGGAGGGACTGACAGAGAAAAACAATTTTCAGGGAAAGGATAATTAAATTATGAGTGATGAATTAAAAGATTTTACAGTAACACCTACCCTTACTTTTGAGCCTTTACAGGAACAGGCTCCTGTGGCAGAGGTGAAGAAAGAAGAACCGGCAAAGCCTGAGATGGACGACAGTATTTTATCTGAGGAAGAAAGAAAAATCGTAGATGATTTTGCACGTCAGATTGACATTCGAAATTCAGCGGCAATTTTGCAGTACGGAGCAGGAACACAGAAGAAAATGGCTGATTTTTCAGAGGATGCTCTTGAGAAGGTGCGCACCAAAGATTTAGGCGAAGTAGGGGATTTGCTGGAAAACGTAGTGACAGAATTAAAGAATTTCGATGCGGAAGAAGAACGCAAAGGAATTATGGGCTTTTTCAAAAAGGGTGCAAATAAACTGGAAGCCATGAAGAACAAATATTCCAAAGCAGAAGCAAATGTAAATAAAATTGTAGAAACTTTGGAAAAACATCAGATACAGCTTATGAAGGATGCGGCAATTATGGATAAAATGTACGCATTAAACTTAAATTATTTTAAAGAGCTGTCTATGTATATTTTGGCCGGAAAGAAGAAATTGGAAGAAATCCGTTCCACAGAGCTGCCTCAGCTTATGGCAAAAGCACAGGCAAGCGGTCTTCCGGAGGATGCGCAGGCAGCAAAGGATTTGGACTCTCTGTGCGAACGTTTTGAAAAGAAAATCCATGATTTGGAGCTGACACGTATGATTGCCGTACAGACAGCGCCGCAAATCCGTCTGGTACAGGGAAATGATACGTTAATGGCAGAAAAAATTCAGTCTACCATTGTCAATACCATTCCTCTTTGGAAAAGTCAGATGGTAATTGCTCTTGGCGTGGCACATTCCACAGAGGCCGCAAAGGCGCAGAGAGAAGTAACAGATATGACAAATGCTCTTTTACAGAAGAATGCTCAGACTTTAAAAATGGCTACCATAGAAGCTGCAAAAGAGTCTGAAAGAGGAATTGTAGATATTGAAACATTACAGAAAACAAACGAGTCCTTAATCAGCACCTTTGATGAAGTTATGAATATTCAGCGGGAAGGCAGAGAAAAGAGACGTGCAGCAGAGGCAGAAATGTATCGTCTGGAAGGTGAATTGAAACACAAACTTTTACAGATTAATCATTAATTGGAGGTGTCTTTATGTATCGTGAACATACAAAGGTGGTTCAGATTGGAGATAAGAAAATTGGAGGAGGAAATCCTATTTTAATACAGTCCATGACGAATACAAGGACAGAAGATGTAGAGGCGACTGTACAGCAAATACTGGCATTAGAGGCAGCAGGATGTGAGATTATCAGATGTACCGTGCCTACCTTAGAGGCAGCAGAGGCATTAAAAGAGATTAAAAAAAGAATTCACATTCCGCTGGTGGCAGACATTCATTTTGACTATAAAATGGCCATTGCCGCTATGGAAAACGGAGCGGATAAAATTCGTATTAATCCGGGAAATATCGGCAGCATTGACAAAATAAAAGCAGTGGTAGACGTTGCAAAAGAGAGAAATATTCCTATTCGTGTAGGTGTAAACAGTGGTTCTTTGGAGAAAGAGCTGGTGGAAAAATATCACGGTGTCACTGCTGAAGGACTGGTAGAAAGTGCCCTTGATAAAGTGAGAATTATTGAAGATTTAGGGTATGATAATCTTGTAATCAGCATTAAATCCTCTGATGTAATGATGTGTGTAAAGGCACATGAATTGCTGGCAGAACAGACCAATTATCCCCTGCATGTAGGCATTACGGAGGCAGGGACTTTATATTCCGGAAATATTAAATCAGCCGTAGGTTTGGGGATTATCTTATATCAGGGAATTGGAGATACTATTCGTGTGTCCCTGACCGGCGACCCGGTAGAGGAAATCAAATCAGCAAAGAGAATTTTAAAGACCTTAAATCTCAAAAAAGGCGGAATTGAAGTGGTATCCTGTCCAACCTGCGGAAGAACGAAGATTGATTTAATCGGACTGGCAAATCAGGTGGAAACTATGGTGCAGGAATTTCCTCTGGATATTAAGGTTGCCGTTATGGGCTGTGTAGTAAATGGTCCCGGAGAAGCAAAAGAAGCAGATATCGGCATTGCGGGAGGTAAGGGAGAAGGTCTTCTGATTAAAAAAGGAGAAATCGTGAAAAAAGTTCCTGAGGCAGAGCTTTTATCTGTGCTTCGGGAAGAACTTGAAAACTGGAAATAAGTATGGAGGCATTGTTTCATGGAGAAAGAATTTCTGGATGTGTTTCGAAATCTGGAAGTGGGAGAGGAACTTCGTGCGCTTTTGAAAGAAGTGGCAGTTACGAAGATTGCCGTAAATCCACCTAAAGATCGTATCCGAATTTATATCCGCAGCCGCCAATGGATTCATAAAAAGTATATTTATACCCTGGAAAGGGCGATTTCGCAACAGTGTTTTCCGGGGGTGAGCATGGAGGTAAAGGTGCTGGAGAAGTTTACCCTTTCCAGTCAATATACACCGCAGTTATTTTTTGAGGCGTACCAATCGTCCATGGCTCTGGAGCTTAAAAATTACAGCATTCTGGTCTTTAATATGTTCCGGAATGCTGTAATTACGTTTCCGCAGACAGATACCATGCACATACTTTTACAATCCACAGTGCTGGCGAAAAGTAAGGAAGATGAACTGGTACAGTATATAGAAAAAATCTTCTGTGAAAGATGTGAGTTTTCTTTAAAAGTAGAGACAGAATATGAGGAAATAAAGGAAAGTAAATTCCGAAAAAACAGCGATATCCGCATTGCACAGGAAGCGGCTCATATTATAGAAATGTCCTCTCTCGGAAAAGAAAAAGAGGAGCTTGAGGAGGTAAAAGAAGAACCGAAGAAAGCTCCTGCAAAACCAAAAGAAAAAGAAAATAAAAAGACAGAGAAGAAAGAAATTCCTGCAAAACGAGGATTTTCTGACTTTAAACGCAGTGTAAAACGCTCGGATAATCCGGATGTACTGTATGGAAGAGATTTTGAGGATGAAGTAATTCCTTTGGAAAATGTACAGACAGAAATGGGAGAAGTTTGTGTCAGAGGAAAAATTATGTCTTTGGAAAAGAGAGAAATCCGAAACGAAAAGACCATCATTATCTTTTCTATTACAGACTTTACAGACTCCATTACCGTGAAAATGTTTGCCAGAAATGATCAGGTAGAGGAGATAACAGAGGGTGTCAAGGAAAAGGCATTTGTAAAATTGAAGGGAGTTACTACCATTGATCGATATGACAGTGAGCTTACCATAGGTTCAGTAGTGGGAATTAAAAAAATTGCCAGCTTTGAAAACAGCCGTTCTGATAATTATCCAGAGAAGCGTGTAGAGCTTCATTGTCATACAAAAATGAGTGATATGGATGGGGTATCTGATGCCAAAGCTCTCATTAAAAGAGCCTATGAGTGGGGACATAAAGCCATTGCCATTACCGACCATGGAGTGGTGCAGGCATTTCCGGAGGCGAATCATTGCTTTGACTCATGGGGCGGCGTGGTTCCACCAGAGGCAGATTTTAAGGTGATTTACGGTGTAGAAGCTTACCTTGTAGATGATTTAAAAGGGATTGTGCAAAACAGCAAAGGACAGAGCTTACATGCACCTTATGTTGTATTTGATATAGAAACAACAGGTTTTTCGGCTTTGAAAGATAAAATTATTGAAATCGGTGCGGTAAAGGTGGAAAACGGAAGAATTACAGAACGTTTTTCAGAATTTGTAAATCCTCAAATTCCTATACCTTTTCGTATTGAGGAGCTGACCAGTATTAATGATAATATGGTAGCAGATGCGCCTACTATTGATGTGATTTTGCCTGAATTTGAGAAGTTCTGTGAGGGTTGTGTCATGGTAGCTCATAATGCAGAATTTGACATGAGCTTTATTCGGAAAAATTATGAGGATATAGGTATTGAAAGAGAAGATACCGTGGTTGATACTGTGGGGATGGCAAGATTTCTCCTGCCCCAGCTTAACCGTTTTAAACTGGATACGGTGGCAAAAGCAGTGGGAGTTTCCTTGGAGCATCACCACAGAGCAGTAGACGATGCTTCCTGTACAGCCGACATTTTTGTGAAATTTATTGAAATGTGTGCAGAAAGGGATATTTTCAATCTGGATGAGCTGAATGAAAAGGGAACGGTTTCCGTTCATTCCATACAAAAAATGCCTACCTATCATGCAATTATTCTGGCGAAAAATGATGTGGGAAGAGTAAATTTGTATCATTTGATTTCAGACTCCCATTTGATTTATTACCATAGACGTCCCCGTATTCCAAAGAGCCTGTTTTTGAAATATCAGGAGGGACTTCTTATTGGTTCTGCCTGCGAAGCAGGAGAGCTTTATCAGGCTGTTTTGAATGGAAGACCGGAGCAGGAAATTGCCCGTTTGGTGAATTTCTATGATTATCTGGAAATACAGCCTCTGGGTAACAACGCCTTTATGTTAAAGAATGAAGACCGCTCGGATATTACTTCATGGGAGGACTTGCAGGAAATCAATAAGAAGATTGTAAAGCTGGGAGAGGCATTTAATAAGCCGGTAGTGGGAACCTGTGACGTGCATTTTTTAGACCCCGAAGATGAGGTGTATCGAAGAATTATTATGGCAGGAAAAGGCTTTGATGATGCAGATGACCAGGCGCCTTTATACCTTCGTACAACAGAGGAAATGCTAAAGGAATTTTCTTATTTGGGAAGGGAAAAAGCAGAGGAAATCGTCATTACCAATCCCAATAAAATCGCAGATATGGTAGAGAAAATATCGCCTATTCACAAGGGGAAATGCCCTCCTGTTATTGAAAATTCCGATGCCATGTTAAGGGAAATCTGTTACAGTAAAGCCCATGAAATCTACGGAGAAAACCTTCCGGAAATGGTAGAAGCACGTCTGGAAAGAGAGCTGAATTCCATTATTTCCAATGGGTACGCCGTTATGTATATGATTGCCCAGAAGCTGGTTTGGAAGAGTAACAGTGACGGATATTTGGTAGGTTCCCGTGGTTCTGTTGGTTCTTCCTTTGCAGCTACTATGTCGGGAATTACAGAAGTAAATCCTCTAAGTCCACATTATTATTGTGCCAAATGTTACTACGCAGATTTCGACTCCGAGGAGGTGCGGGCATATTCGGGAAGGGCAGGATGCGATATGCCAGATAAGAAATGTCCTGTATGCGGAGAGCCGCTGGTAAAAGAAGGATTTGATATTCCTTTTGAAACCTTCCTTGGATTTAAAGGAGATAAAGAGCCTGATATTGACTTGAACTTTTCCGGTGATTATCAGGGAAAAGCGCACCGTTACGTTGAGGTTATTTTCGGTGCGGGGCAGACATTTAAGGCGGGAACAATCGGTACGCTGGCAGAGAAAACAGCTTTTGGTTATGTCAAGAACTATTATGAAGAACGTGGACAGAGAAAGCGTTATTGCGAAATCAACAGAATTGTGCAGGGCTGTACAGGGGTAAGACGTACCACAGGACAGCATCCGGGAGGAATTATTGTTCTTCCCATCGGATGGGATATTGAGGAATTTACACCGGTTCAGCACCCTGCAAATGATATGAACAGCGATATTATTACTACGCATTTTGATTATCATTCCATTGACTCCAACCTTTTAAAGCTGGATATTCTGGGGCACGATGATCCAACCATGATACGTATGCTGGAGGACCTTACCGGCATCAACGCCAGAGAAATTCCGTTGGACTCAAAAGAGGTTATGTCCTTATTTAAAAATACAGATGCGCTGGGTATTACACCGGATGATATCAGAGGCTGTCCTTTGGGCTGTCTTGGTATTCCGGAGTTTGGTACAGATTTTGCCATGCAGATGTTAATTGATGCCAATCCGACTTCTTTTTCTGATTTGGTTCGTATTTCCGGTCTGTCTCACGGAACAGACGTGTGGCTGGGGAACGCACAAGATTTGATTAAGTCCGGAACGGCAACCATTACCACCTGTATCTGTACACGAGACGATATTATGATTTATCTGATTAACAAGGGCTTGGAGCACGGACAGGCATTTACCATTATGGAGAGCGTGCGAAAGGGTAAGGGATTAAAGCCGGAATGGATTGAAGAAATGAAAAAACATGATGTTCCGGACTGGTATATTGAGTCCTGTAAAAAGATTAAATATATGTTCCCGAAGGCCCATGCAGCAGCGTATGTTATGATGGGATGGCGAATTGCCTATTGTAAAATCTTCCATCCGCTGGCGTATTATGCGGCATATTTCAGTATTCGTGCAACTGCTTTTTCTTATGAGCTGATGTGTCAGGGAAAAGAAAAGCTGGAATATTTTATGGACGATTATGAGAAGCGAAAGGATACGTTGAGCAAAAAAGAGCAGGATACTTACAAAGATATGCGAATTGTGCAGGAGATGTATGCCAGAGGCTTTGACTTTGTTCCCATTGATATTTATAAGGCAAATGCACATACATTCCAGATTATAGACGGAAAGCTGATGCCTGCGTTGGATACCATAGAAGGTCTGGGAGACAGGGCAGCGGATGCCGTGGTGGCAGCGGCAGAGGAAGGAAATTTTTTGTCATTGGACGATTTCAGAAATCGAACAAAGGTTACATCATCTACCATTGATTTGATGAATGATTTGGGATTATTTGGAAAATTGCCTAAGTCTAATCAGATGTCATTGTTTGATTATCAGTAATGCTATTTTATACAAACATGGTTTTACCAGATACAGCCACAGTTATTCTAAAGCAAACTCGGTCATTTTCTTGTTTTTCTGCGTCGCTTATAGATAGTTTGTCCGCCAAACTCGTGCTTACGCACTCAGACACGGCTTCCAAATTATCGCTATGCTCGAAAAACTGCGAAAATGTTCCGATTGTTTGCCAGCGGAATGCTGTTTTACATTTAATTAAAAGGTTGTTACATTAGACAATGTTAAGATTTTATTAGTATGTCTTTTATGTAACAACCTTATTTTTTTTCATAAAGACCAGAATAAACCTTCTTGTCCAGTCTTAAATAAATACTATATAAAATTATCAAAAATAAACCGATTACCGCTATAATTATCCATACGGTACTGAATGGATAGTAGTCGATAAGTGTTCCTATTACATAGTTACTTAAAACTCCGATTAATCCGGCGAAGCTGTTGGTAATACTTAATACTCTGCCACGATGTGTGTCCGGTATTCTCTTTGTAAGGTAAGGTGTTTTTGATATAGAGCCGAATATTTCGCCTATGGTAAAGAGTATCATCCCCACAATCGCAATGATAAAATAATGATTTAAAAAGATAAAAAAGGCAAGTCCCAATGACTCTAATAGCTGTCCAAAATACATAATTCGGATATCGATTACTCCGGAAAGCTTTTTGGTGAATATCGGCGTGCCTATTACCACAACAACGGCATTGATGCTTGTTAAAATTCCAAATTTAAAAGCTCCTGAACCATGAAAGACTTCCTCTATATGTAAAGGCATCAAAAAGTTAAATTGATTATAAATCAGCGCAGCTATACCGGAAATAACAAATAGCAGAAAAAATAATTTTCGTTCAGAAAAAACCTTGAATATTGAGCCGGTTTCACCTTTCTCATATTCGTTCATTGCTTTAGTATCCTGATTATTAGCTTTTACATTCTTAATAAAAACCAATAGCAGCAACGTACTGCTTATATCTGCCAGACCGTTAATGAAAAAAGAAAGGCTGAGATAATGATTAAATAAAATGCCGCCGATAGTCGGAGCTAAAACCAATCCTAAATTCATTGAAAGGTAATTCAGGGAATAGGCTCTTTCTCTATCCTTGTAGGTTGTCAAGTCAGCAATCAGGGCATCATAAGCCGGCTGTTCCATTGCCTGAAATAAGGAGGCAATCGCTAATAAATACAGCGTTGTCATGGACATTGGCAATACAGCGCAAACGAAATAGAGGCTGTTTCCGATTAAGTCAAAGGTAACGATGATATGCTTTTTATTATATTTGTCAGCCATCTTACCTCCCAGTAAGTAAAACGGTCCCATAAACATAGAAAATATCATCATATACAGACCAATGGTCTGTCCGTTCAGTCCCAGTTTTTCACTCATGATTAAGGTAAGCATGGGCCATATTAAAGCCCCCATACTTGTCATGACTTTACCAAAAGCCAACACATAGATTTCTCTTGGCAAATGGCTGTACATTGAAAAATGTTTTTTTAGAAATCCCATAGGCATTATTTCCTTTACGTTCTGACAATATTTGCAAGTACCCTATAAAAAAAGAGTTATCGCATTAAGTGCATCTCAAGAATATCTATACATTTTATGCTCGACAAATTTGCTAAAAGTGTATAAATATTTATGAAATACTTAATGTGACAACTCTGGTCATAAAAAATTAGAATTTCTCTCCTGAGAGTAATTCGTAAGCTTCTACATATTTTTCAACAGTTTTGTCAATGACTTCTTCCGGCAGAAGGAAATCGCTTTCCGGATTTGCTTTCAGCCAGTCACGAACGTACTGTTTGTCAAAGGATGGCTGTCCCTGTCCTGGTTTGTAACCTTCTAATGGCCAAAATCTGGAGCTGTCCGGTGTAAGCATTTCGTCACCCAGAACTACATCTCCGTTTTCATCTAAACCAAATTCAAATTTTGTATCAGCAATGATAATATTTTTTGTCAGTGCATATTCTGCACATTTTTTATACAGTGCGATTGTGTAATCACGAATTTTTTCTGCGTATTCCTGTCCACGTCCAGGATATAATTTTTCTAAGGTTTCAACTGTATCTTCAAAGGAAACATGTTCATCGTGGTCACCGATTTCTGCTTTTGTAGTTGGTGTGTAAATCGGTTCAGGCAGCTTATCGGACTCCTGTAATCCTTCCGGAAGCTTAATACCGCATACAGTCCCGTTTTTCTGATAGCTTTCCCAGCCGCTTCCTGTAATATATCCACGCACGATGCACTCAACAGGGAGCATTTCCAGTTTTCGGCAAAGCATAGTATGTCCTTCGAACTCCGGCTGCTGGAAGAATTCCGGCATATCCTTTACATCTGTTGAAATCATGTGGTTTGGAACAATATCCTTTGTAAAATCAAACCAGAATTTTGACATTTTTGTAAGGACAACACCTTTATTTGTAACTGTGTTTTTGAGAATGTAATCAAATGCGGAAATTCTGTCTGTTGCATAAATTACTAATTCTTCTCCAATGTCATAAACCTGACGTACTTTTCCTTCTTTAAATGGTTTGTACTCCTGCATGTGTTTTCACCTTTCCTCTTATATAATGATATTGGGGTTATTTGAACCGCTTTTATTGTATCAAATTTTTGGAAAAAAGAAATAGTATTTCCCAAAAAAGTACAAAATCTTTTAAACTTCACCCAGAATTTCAGAGAGAGCTTGTAAAAGCTCGTTGTTTTTTTCCGGACTCATCATGCAGAAACGGATGAAGGAGTTATCCAAAAACGGGAAGGTAGAACAGTCACGTATCATAAGGCCTCTGCGGATGCAATAGTCAAAGACCTGTTCGGAGGTAACGTCTTCCTTTAAAATTTTTATCAAAAGGAAGTTGGAACAGGAAGGGTAGACCTTTACGCTTTTCCATGAAGACAAGGTGTTGAAAAGCCGTTCTCTTTCTCCTGAAATTAAAGCTCTTGTTTTGTCAATGTACTCTTTATCGGAAAACATAATACAGCCTGCGATTTCTGCCAGACTGTTGATAGTCCAAGGATTTTTCTTTGTGTTAATGTATTTTAAAAGGTCAGGATTTCCTGTTACTGCATACCCCAGACGCAGACCGGGAGCTGCAAAAAATTTGGAAATTCCACGTAGAACAATGAGATTATTATAATTGTTGGTAAGAGGAATAGAAGAAATTTTGCTGTCTAAAGGAGCAAATTCTTCATAAGTTTCATCTACCATAACACAGGTTCCATACTGGAGACAGGTATCTAAAATTTTTCGCATATCTTTTCTGGTAATGGCAGTGGATGTAGGATTATTAGGGTTACAAAGCACCAGTAAATCAATACTGTCATTTAAATGTGAACAAAAATCAGAGATATTGATTTGAAAATCATTTTCTTCCAGCAGAGGATAATAGAGAGTTTGTCCTCCTTTTAATGCAATTTCGCGCTCGTATTCTGAATAAGTAGGGCCTAAAATTAAGGCTTTTTTTGGATTTGTTGTCTGAATAAACAGAGAGATTAGCTCGGTAGAGCCATTTCCCACAATAATATTTTCAAACTGAGCACCGGTATAGTCACAGATGCTTTTACGGAGTTTTGTATAATCTCTGTCAGGATAGTTTGTGATAGCGTCAATGTGAGTGGAGAGAGTATCTCTTAAAAGAGGAGAGATACCAAGAGGATTTACATTGGCAGAAAAGCTGGTGATATCTTCTTTTTTTATATGATAAATTTCTTCGATTTTCTCTAAATCGCTTCCGTGGAAGTGGTCTTTATGTTTCAGCATGAAATAGCCTCCCTTTTTGTATTAAAGTTGCACAGCAATCCATTGTAGTGTATAATCCATAGTAGCAGAATATTGTTAATTGTTCAATAAAAAGAAGACGGAGTAAAGGTGATATTTTGAAAACACGAATGGACCAACTGATAAACGGAAGATTTGAATACGATGTACCGGGGCTTATCTTATCAACAGAGAAAATTGTATTAAAAATAATGCCGGAAGAAAAGCTCAGGGGTGAATTAGAATTTGCAGCAGAAGACAGACGAAAAATAAAAGGAATGGCATATTCGACACATAGACGGTTTCTTTTGGGAAAAGAAAAATTTACAGGAGAAAAAATTATTCTGCCTTATGGAATAGATGCCAAGGGGCTGAAAAGTGAAGACAAAATAGAAGGAGAGATTGTTTTAAGCACCAGTATAGGAGAATACAGGGTGCCTTTTTCTATTGAAGTAAGGAAAGCACAGGTGCGGACTTCTCAGGGAACAGTAGGAACACTGGAAGAGTTTGTTGCTCTTGCAAAGGAGGATTTCCGAGAGGCATATCAGCTCTTTGTGGAAAAATCATTTCCACAGCTTTTAAAGGGAAGAGAAGAGTTGCTGCCTTATTATGAAGCAATGGTAAAAATGCCTGCTCCTTATCAGAATTTAGAAGAATTTTTAATCAAAGCAGGCTTGAAAGAACCGGTTTCTCTAAGTCTGGAAAAGGAAAAGCTGGAGCTTTACGAGGTACAGAGCTCTTTAAAAGATACCCTGCGGATAAGACGCAGCGGATGGGGATTTTTAAGAGCGGAAATTACGGTATCGGGAGATTTTCTGGAGGTAGAAAAACAGGTTATTCATGACGGACACTTTATCGGCAGTGTATATGATTTGGAGTATATTATCCGCAAGGAATGTCTGGGAAAAGGGAAAAACTTTGGCAGAATTTCCATTAAAACCGTATACGAAACCATTACTTATGAAATTATGGTGTCAAAAAGCAATCGAATACAGGTGGACGTAACCGCTTATGAGAAAAGAAAAAAGCTGGAAGCGGCAAAAGCTCTGTTAGAACTTCAGCTGGGAAAGGTGACTGCTTCAGAATGGTGCGAGAATACAAAGGCTCTTTTAGATGAATTAAAAGAAAACGGTTATTATTCTACAGAATGTCAGCTTTTTGAAGCTTATATGTGGGTTTTAAGCGGGAGAGAAGATGAAGCAAGACGACTACTGGACTCTTTGGAAAACAATCAGAGAGTGAAGGACGAAGAAATTTTAGAAGGGGCATTTTTGTACCTTGACGAAATTTCCCACAGAAGCACACAGCTGAAAGAAAAGACAGCAGTGCGTCTGCATCAGCTGTACCAAAGACGTGTGGACAGCTGTCTGTTATTATACATGATTTTTGAGATGGATGAAGAAGTTCTGAGAACCCAGTCCAGAAAGATGTTCTTTTTAGAGGAACAGTATCGAACAGGCTCAAGAAGTCCGTTTTTATATCTTATGGCGTGTAAATTGGGCGCAGAGGACGGCTCTGTTTTCCGAAAAATGAATCATTTTACTGTGCAGGTTTATCGCTTTGCACAGAAATACGGAATGCTTACAGAAGAAATGGCATTTCGTGCAGTGGATTTAGCAGGACAGTTGAAGTGTTTTTCAAAACCGGTGTATGAAATTTTAACTTATATTTATGAGAAGTATCCTTCAGCGTTGGCTATCAAAGGCATTTGCCAGTTTGTGATGAAAGGCGAACCGAGAAAACTGGAATATTTTAAATGGTATGATTTGGCAGTGCGTGCAGAACTGAAAATCACAGGCTTGTACGAATATTATATTGAAACTATGAGCAGGAATTACCAGAAGGTACTGCCAAAGGTCATCCGTCTGTATTTCGGCTACAATAATACATTAAGCGACCAGAGAAGAGCATTTATTTACAGCAATATTATTCGAAATAAAGAAACAGACAAGGAAACCTATCAGGCGTACAAACAAAATATGGAGGCTTTTGCCTGCGATAAGATTAAAGAAGGCAGAATGAATGAAGATTTTGCAGTGGTTTATCAGGAGTTTTGTGTAAATTCCGAAGATGAAAATGTGCGTGCGGCATTGGCAAAGGTTTTATTTACTTACAGACTTTATTGTGACGACCCGAAAATCTGCAAGGTCATTGTCCGCCACACTGCAATGAAGGAAGAACAGGTGTACCTGTGTACCGACAGAACAGCCTATATCTCTCTTTATACACAGGATGCGGCAATCTTATTTGAGGACAGCAGCAAGCGCAGATATGCAGGGACAGTAGATTATAATCTTCACAAGCTTTTAGATATTGAAGAACTGTCGGGAAAACTGGCAAAGGACGGGCAGAGATATGCGGGAATGCTTTTACACACCTGTGGGGAATTAAAGCACGAAAATCCTATTACAGAAGAGAATATTTCCAGCTTTGAAGCCGTTTTAAAGCAGGATATCTTTGAGGAGGATTATCGGCAGGAAATCCGTAAGCGTCTGCTTCTTTATTATGAGTCACAGATGGACAACCGGAATTTAAGGGAGTCCTTGAAGGAGATGGATTTTAAAGCTTTTGCAAAAGTAAACAAAAGCCTGCTGGTTACGATTTTGGTAAAACAGGATATGTTTGTGGGAGCTTATGATTTAATCTGCGAATACGGATATGAAGATGTGGATATGTCGATTCTTTTAAGAATGTGCAGCAGAATGATTTTGAATTTAGAGTTTGAGTACGAGGAAGAGTTGCTGCTTCTGGCGGGATATATTGTAAAATCCGGTATTTATGATGAAATTCTTTTAAAATATATGGCGTCACATTTTGAAGGTCCTGTACGGGAGATGACAGAACTGTGGAAGCGTGTCAGAGGTTTTTCTCTGGACTGCTATGCTTTGGAAGAGAGAATTCTTCGTTACAGTATGTTTACCAGAATTTATTCAGAGCAAGGAGTGGAAGTTTTAAAAGATTATATACAGCAGGGTGGAAATGAGCATGTTGTTCTGGCTTATTTGACTTTTGAGTCTTACGGCTATTTTGTAGGCGGAAAAGAAACAGGGGAAATTCTCTTTGAAGCATTAGAAAATCTCATGGAAAAAGAATGGGAGTGCGACATTATCTGCAGATTGGCTCTTTTAAAGCATGACACAGAGCAAAATAAATGGGATACAAAGAAAAAGCAGAGAGCTCAGAAAATTTTGGAGGAATGTAGAAGAGAAAGGCTGAAATTTGAATTTTTCCAGAATATGCCAAGGGAGCTTTTGCAGGCATGCCAGATGGAAGATAAAATGTTTGTGGAATGTAAGGCAGGACCGGGAGCGAAGGTTACGCTTTACTATCAGGTGGAGAGAGAACATGTGATTTCCGAAGAAAAAACAGAGCCTTTAAAAGAACGGTATCAGGGTATTTATAACAAAGAATTTATCTTGTTTTATGGAGAAAAGCTTTTGTATCGTTTTGTAATCGAGCGAAACGGACAGACATGGGAAATTCCACAGCAGATTTTACAGGTAGAGGCTGCGGAAGCATATGGACACAGTAAATATCAGTTGTTAAATCGAATGTTAAAGCTGTTAGAGGAAGGAAAGACAGAAGAGCTTTCAAAGCTGGAGCAATCTTATTTGAAACAGGAAAGACAGGTGGCACAATTATTTGAATTGCTGGATTAAGGGGTGAAAGAAATGAACGAAACGAGAAACATTATAGTAGGGCTGGAAATCGGAAAGCTTCAATCACAGCTTTGTTATTACGACAGAAAAGAGAAAGAGCCGATTTCTGTTTCTGTAAAGGCAGGGAGCAATCAGTATCTTTTTCCCACCCTGTTATCCGTAAATCCGGAAAAGGAAATCTGGCACTACGGGCTGGAGGCAGAATATTTTTCAGCCAATGAAGGGGAAATTGCAGTAAACGGGCTGTTAGGTATATGGGGAGAGGCAGAACCTGTCCGTGTAGGAGAAAAGGTTTTTGAGGCTGCCAAGCTTATGGAAGCTTATTTAAAAGGCGTATTATCTCTTTTGGGAGTGGGAGAGCCTGTAAGACAGATAAAGGGGCTGATGATTACCGTTCCAAAGCTGTCTTCCGCTATGGTACAGGTGGTTTATGAGGCAGCCGCAGGCATGGGATTTTCCAGAAATCAGATTTTTTTGCAGGATTATGATGAGAGCTTTTATTATTATGTTATGAACCACAGGAAGGATAATTGTACAAGAAAAATCGGCTGGTTCTTATTTGACAATAATCAGGTGTCCTTTGCAAGATTGGTGATGGACAACCAGAAAAGACCGGCAATGGCGTATATTGAGCATGGAATTACAGCGGAATTATCCACAGATCCGGTAAAGAGAGATGAGGATTTCTACCGTTTAATTGACCGTTCCTGTGGAAAAGATCCTTATTCCAGTATTTATATGGTGGGAGAAGGATTTGATCAGGAGTGGGCAGTGCGTTCTGTTCCGTTTTTGTGCAGAAATCAGAGACACGTTTTTTATGGAAATAATCTCTATGTAAAAGGGGCTTGCTATGGAGCCAGAGAGAAATGTGATGAAGGAATTTTAAAAGGATATTTGTATTTAAGTCCTTCTTTGATACAAAATAATGTGGCAATGGAAATGCTGGTAAACGGTTCTCCAAAGACTTATCCTTTGGTAGAAGCAGGTAAGAACTGGTATGAAATTCATAGGGAATTGGAACTGATATTAGATGAAAAAGAGGATTTGGAATTTGTAGTAACCCCTATGGAAGGTGGAAGTAAAACCAGATTTAGTATGAAACTTCCGGGGCTTCCGAAAAGACCGAATAAAACTACAAGGCTAAAAATCTGTATATCTTATGAAAGTAGCGAAACCTGTGTGATTGTTGTGGAAGATATGGGATTTGGAGAGATGTTTCCTTCCAATGGAAACGTATGGACAGAAAAAGTGTCATGGTAAAGGAGGATATGAATGAGCGGATATATTTTATGTCAGTTAAAAAGAGCAGAAATTCCCTATTATATCGAGAATATCAGCACCAATATTTATAGTATTGAGGAGCTGTGCTATTATTTTTACCATAACATTTATCTTTTGGATGAAAGTATATTAAATGAGCATCTCTGTGATTGGATTCGTAAGGAATTCGGTCTGGAGAAATTATATCGCCGTCTTTATAAGGTATTGGAAGAAAATATGGGAACAGGCGAATTTATTCTTGCTGTATTTAAGGAAATTAATTATCTGACACATCAGGAATTTAAGAAATTAAATGAGCAGATTTCTTTGTTGGAGCAGCAGCCAAAAGTTCTTCGTGAGAAGAAAAAGGGAGATTATCTGGTAGAAAATAAGATGTATGTGAATGCTATTAAGATTTATGAAAATGCACTTTTGAAAGAAGATAAGGAAGGGCTGGGAGAACAGTTCCGTGGCGGGATTTATCACAATATGGGATGTTCTTATCTGCATTTGTTTCAGTTTGAAGAAGCGGCAGAATGTTTTTTGAAAGCATACCAGTTTTTACATACAAAGCAGGTCCTTTCTCATTATCTTATGGCGTGCTGTATGGGAAATCCGGAGGAATTTCCGGGAATATGCAACCGTATGGGAGTTTCTCCTCAGGTGCAGGAAGAAATAAAAGAAAAGCTGAAGGAAGCCGGTGAAACGGTGGAGGAACCGCAAAATCAGGAGCTGGGAAAATGTTTAGAAGGATTTATTAAAGAATATCACAGAAGTACAGGATTTTAGGGAATGGCTTTGCAGTAGCATTTTCGTCTTGTGTTTTTAAAGTTAATGAGATATAATCCAGATGTATTACACTGAGTAAGTATAAGAAAGCAGAGGTAAGAAGAATATGAGTACAGACAGATATGTAAGCCCACTATCCGAGCGTTATGCAAGCAGAGAAATGCAGTATATTTTTTCTCCGGATATGAAATTCCGCACATGGAGAAAATTGTGGATTGCTTTGGCTGAAACTGAAAAGGAATTAGGTTTGAATATTACCCAGGAACAGATTGATGAATTAAAAGCCAACGCAGATAACATCAATTACGATGTGGCAAAGGAAAGAGAAAAACAGGTTCGTCATGATGTTATGTCCCATGTTTATGCTTATGGGGTACAGTGTCCGAAAGCAAAGGGAATTATTCATTTAGGTGCAACAAGCTGTTATGTAGGTGACAATACAGATATTATTGTTATGACAGAGGCGTTAAAGCTGGTTCGTAAAAAACTGGTGAATGTTATTGCAGAATTGGCAAAATTCGCAGAGGAACATAAAGCTCTGCCAACACTTGCATTTACTCATTTTCAGCCTGCACAGCCTACAACAGTAGGAAAGAGAGCAACTCTTTGGATGCAGGAATTCTTATTAGATTTAGAAGATTTAGATTTTGTACTTAGTACAATGAAACTGTTAGGATCTAAAGGAACAACAGGAACACAGGCAAGCTTTTTAGAATTATTTGATGGCGATCAGGAAACTATTGATAAAATCGACCCGATGATTGCACAGAAAATGGGATTTAAGGAATGTTATCCTGTTTCCGGTCAGACTTATTCCCGTAAAGTAGATACAAGAGTTTTAAATGTGCTGGCAGGAATTGCTGCAAGCGCTCATAAATTCTCCAATGATATCCGTCTGCTTCAGCACTTAAAAGAAGTAGAAGAGCCTTTTGAAAAGAGCCAGATCGGTTCCTCTGCTATGGCATATAAGAGAAACCCGATGAGAAGCGAAAGAATTGCGTCTCTGTCCAGATTTGTTATGGTAGATGCGTTAAATCCTGCCATTACATCTGCAACACAGTGGTTTGAAAGAACATTGGATGACTCTGCAAATAAACGTCTTTCTGTTCCGGAAGGCTTCCTTGCCATTGACGGTATTTTAGACCTTTGCTTAAATGTGGTAGACGGTTTGGTTGTATATCCAAAAGTTATCGAAAAACGTTTAAGAAGTGAACTTCCATTTATGGCTACAGAAAATATTATGATGGATGCTGTAAAAGCAGGGGGAGACCGTCAGGAATTACATGAAAGAATTCGCGAGCTTTCTATGGAAGCAGGAAGAAATGTAAAAGTAGAAGGTAAAGATAACAATCTTCTGGAACTGATTGCTGCTGATCCGGCGTTTAACATGACACTGGAGGATTTACAGAAAACTATGGATCCTGCTAAATATACAGGACGTGCGGCAGTTCAGGTAGATAACTTCTTAAAGAAAGTAGTTCATCCTGTTTTGGAGGCAAATAAAGAGCTTCTGGGTATGACAGCAGAAATCAACGTGTAAAATACAACAGAAATGAGAGGACATGATATGAAACAGGAAAAGAAGGGGAGAGCTTCGGCGCTTTTACCCATTGGAATATTCCTTGTCATCTTTATCGGTGCGGGAATTATTTCCAATGATTTTTATACAATGCCTGCCATTGTGGGATTTTTAATCGCTTTGGTTGTGGCGTTTTTACAGAACCCCAGAGTGCGTTTTCACGATAAGATTTCCATTATTTCTAAAGGTATCGGAGAAGAAAATATCGTGACAATGTGTCTGATTTTCCTTGCTGCCGGTGCTTTTTCCGGTACGATTAAGGCAGCTGGGGGAGTAGAAAGTACTGTAAATTTAGGGCTTTCTATTATGCCGTCATCTATTGCAGTAGTAGGATTATTTATTATCGGATGCTTTATTTCCGTGTCTATGGGAACATCTGTGGGAACCATTACGGCAATGGCTCCTATTGGTGTGGGGATTGCAGAAAAAACAGGAATTGCTGTGCCGATTTGTATGGGTGCCATTGTATGCGGCGCTATGTTTGGTGATAATTTATCTATGATTTCTGATACAACAATTGCAGCTGTTCGAACACAGGGATGTGAAATGAAGGATAAATTCAAGGAAAATTTCCTTATTGTATTGCCGGCAGCAATTATAACAGCTGTTATTTTCTTCTTTATTGCCAGTGGAAACGCAGGAAAAATTGATGAAGAGCTGAATTATGAAATTGTAAAGGTAGTACCGTATCTGGTAGTGTTGATTGGCGCATTAGTGGGAATTAATGTGTTTGTTGTTTTGATTGCAGGAACGGTTTTATCCGCTATTGTAGGTGTGGGAACAGGAGCCTTTGCCATTGGAGAAGTATTCCAGAAAATGGGCGAAGGAATTACCAGTATGTATGACATTACGGTTATTTCCATTATTGTAGCTGCTATTGTAGCTTTGGTAAAGGAATACGGCGGAATTGAATTTATTTTGAATGTGATTAAGAAGCGAATTAACGGACCAAGAGGTGGAGAATTTGGTATCTCCATTCTGGCATTGCTGGTAGACTGCTGTACAGCAAATAATACAGTGGCAATCGTTATGTCAGGTCCCATTGCAAAGGAAATCAGTGAGGAGTTTGACGTATCACCGAGAAGAAGCGCTTCTTTACTGGATATTTTCGCATCGGTAGGACAGGGAATTATCCCTTACGGAGCACAGCTTTTGACAGCGGCAGGACTTTCTGCATTGTCTCCGGTACAGATTATGCCATATCTGTTTTATCCGATTTTGATGGGTGTCAGTGCGGTTTTGTTTATTCTGTTTAGAAGAAGAACGACAAAATAAAAAACAGCAATAGGTTATGTGGCCTATTGCTGCTTTTTTATTTTACTCCGAAATCCAATAATTGCCGAACAGCATTTTTCTTACTTGTGAAATGAACAGCATGAAAACCAAGTGCTCGTGCTTCAGCGATATTGTCCATTAAATCATCAATAAAGACGGCTTTCTGTGGAACGATTTCAAAATCTGTAATCAACTTTTGATAGATTTCCGGTTCCGGCTTTATGCAGTGTATTTGCCAAGACATGTATCCTCCGTCTACAAGCTTTAGAAAATCCAGTTCTTTTGTACATCGGTCATAAACAGGTTTCGCAAAGTTGGATAAAATATAAATTTTATATCCTCGTTTTTTTAAATAACTCAGCCAGTCTTTTGTGTAAGAATAGGTAGAAATGGTTTTTCCCACAGCATCAAAGGTTTCACGAATTTCTTTTTCGTAATCAGGTGCATTGGAAATAAAAGTCTGTAAAAGTTCTTCTTCTGACAGAATTCCACGGTCTGCTTCCGCCCATTCCTTGCTGAGAAAAACAGTTTTGGCTACGGCAGTTCCCGTTTTTTCATCATATCCTAATTCTTTTAAGAGTTTCTTCCAGTCATATTTTGCAAGCACATTGCCAATATCAAAAATCAGCGTATCGATTTCGGAAGCTTCCGCAGAGATTTTGGGTATTTCTTCATCCTTGGGGTGTGTCCATTTGTATACCAGCATAAAAGCATACAAGAGAACAGGTATCACCACAGTCGCATAAAGAGATGCCATAAGCATGCCGCCTGTTTTGGAGTGATCTGTCAGGGATAAAATAAAGGTCAACACGTACATACCCACTAAAAGACCGACTCCGATGATTGCAAGAAGTCGTTTGATATTTTTCACTTCTTAATCTCCCTTACTTGTAATATCTATTGTACTATTATAATAATTTTCGAGGGTATCGTCAATGTATAATGAGAGAATTTTACAATATGAACATGAAACTATGGGAAAAGAAATAAGAGATTTGCTGTATAGGTATCAGGGAAACATTTGGCTTGACAGCGTGGGAAGGAGCTTTGATGACAGAGAAATTTACAGAATAATTGTGGGGAATAGAACAGCAGAAAAGAAAATTTTATTTACAGGAGCCATTCACGGAAGAGAATATATGACAGCAAAGCTTCTGGTAAAACAGACGGAGCATTTTCTTCAGTATATGTGCGAAGGGGGGAATGAGGATTTTGATGTGGCAGTACATGTAATTCCTATGGTCAATCCTGACGGAGCAGCGCTGTGTCATAGGGGCATAGAGGGAATTAGGAAAAAAGAATTAAAAGAAAAGCTTTTGAAAATAAAGGAAAAGGAAGATTTTGTTAGGTGGAAATCCAACGCAAGAGGCGTGGATTTAAACAGAAATTTTGATGCTTTTTGGAAGGAATATTCCTGTGAAAAACAAAAACCTTCTGCGGAAAAATATAAAGGCGCATATCCGGAGTCAGAGGTGGAAACAAAAGCACTTACAAGGCTTACAAGAAAGGAAAAATTTCAGGCAACCATAAGCTATCATTCCTCAGGAGAGGTGATTTACTGGGATTTCGGACAGCAGGGAAAATTAAGGGAAGACACCAAGAAGCTGGCAAAAGTGATAGGAGATACAACGGGATACGAGATAATAGACGGGTGGGATAAAATAGCACCGGCGGGATACAAGGACTGGGCGCTTCTGGAAATGAAAATTCCCAGTGTTACCATAGAAATCGGAAAAGGGGACTCCCCGCTTTCGGAAAACGAATTTCCTGAAATATGGGAGAAAAATAAAGATATCTGGAAGAATATTCTTCGTATTATGTAGGAGAATGAGGGTGCTTTCAAACACCCTCAAAAAGGGGAGGATAAAGTATTTCTACTTTTTCTTTTGTTGTCTGCAGGGAGGGATGCGTCTTTGTATCATCTCCCTGTGGACTATTTGTAGTATAGACAGAAATTGAAAAGTTATACAAAAATAAAAAGAAAATAAAAAAAATTTTACTTTACTCTCTCACTGGTTTCTTATATACTGTATCCTAATAAATTATAAGAGAAGGGAGTAAGACACTGCACAATGGATGAAGATGACTGTACCAATAAGGAAAATCCTTCTGTACATCTGATGTTGCGCTGGATAGGCGTAAGCCTGTATTTGCGGGAATGAGAAAAAAGCAATCAGATATCAGATTATTTAAGGAGGAAAGAAATTGGGAAGTACAATTATTTTTATGATTTTATTACAGGTAGTATTGATTTTATTAAATGCGGTTTTTGCATGTGCGGAAATTGCAGTGATTTCCATGAACGATAATAAAATGGAAAAGATGGCGGAAGAAGGAAATAAAAGGGCGAAGCGGCTTGTAAAGCTTACAAGTCAGCCGGCACGTTTTCTGGCAACTATTCAGGTGGCAATTACCTTGTCCGGTTTTCTGGGCAGTGCTTTTGCAGCAGAGAACTTTTCCGATGTGCTGGTAAAAGGTATTCAAGGACTGGGAATTGCTATTCCGGTTCAGGTTTTAGAGTCTGTTTCCGTTATTTTAATTACCATTGTGTTGTCTTATTTCACACTTGTATTTGGAGAACTTGTTCCAAAGCAGATTGCCATGCGAAAAGCAGAGCCCTTTGCTCTTGGAATTTCAGCTTTGATTGACGGAATTTCAAAGATTTTTTCACCTCTGGTGAGCTTTTTGACATTTTCCACAAACTGTGTTTTAAAGCTTTTAGGCATTGATACAGACAAAGAGGAGGAACAGGTCAGCGAAGAGGAAATTCGCATGATGGTTGATGTGGGAACGGAAAAGGGCACCATTGACTGTGAAGAAAGAGAATTTATACAAAATGTATTTGAATTTGATGATTTATCCGCAGAGGAGATTGTGACACACAGAACCGACGTGGTGATGCTGGATATGGAAGATGACATGGAAACGTGGAGAGAAACCATTTACCATACCAGATATACCATGTATCCTATCTGTGAAGAAACAGCGGACAAAATTATCGGTGTGTTAAATGCAAAAGAATACTTCCGTCTGGAAGATAAAAGCCGCAGCGTTGTTATGGAGCATGCAGTAAGCCAACCATATTTTGTGCCGGATACGGTAAAAGCGGACGTGCTGTTCCGAAATATGAAAAAGAAAAAATGCTCTATGGCAATCGTACTGGATGAATATGGTGGAATGACGGGAATTGTAACCTTAAATGACTTAATCGAACAGCTGGTAGGGGAACTGGAAGAGGATACCTTTCCCGAGCTCGAGCCTTTGGAAAATGGGGCATGGAAGGTGAGAGGAACGGCATTGCTGGAGGAAATGTCTGAAATGCTGGCAATCCCACTTCCAAGTGAGGAATATGATACCTTTAACGGTCTTGTATTTCATGCGTTGGGGAGTATTCCGCAGGATGGTACAGAGCTGTCTTTAGAAATTGACCGATTATGTATCACAGATATGAAAATTCACAATCATAAAGTCGAGAGCGCAGTTGTCACTATAAAAGAGACCTCTGACACGGAACAATCCGAAGAGGAAAGAAAGTAAGGATTGAAAAAAAGCTGATTTTCGTATATACTGTATCTGTTGAACCAAATGGTGAAATATGAAAATAAAAACAAAAGGCAGGTAAGATACATGGCATTATTACAGGAATGGAGAGATATGGCATACTCTCAGCAGGCTGATAGAGCACAGCTGCAGAAATTCTGGACAGAGTACTTTTTAATTGAAAAGGGAATTTACGAAAAACTTCTCAGCAATCCAAATGAAGTTGTAAAAGGTACAGTAAAAGAACTGGCAGAAAAATTCGATGTAGAATTGATGTCTATGGTAGGTTTCCTTGACGGTATTAACGACAGCTTGAAAATTCAGAACCCAATCGAAGAAATGGATGAAAATACAGAGGTAAATTTAGGATATGATTTAGAAACTCTGTATAAAAACATGGTAGATGCAAAAGCAGACTGGTTATACGAGCTTCCACAGTGGAACAGCATTTTCTCAGAAGAAAAGAGAAAAGAACTGTACTTAGAGCAGAAAAAATCCGGTACTGTTGTAAAAGGTCCTAAAATCGGACGTAACGACCCATGTCCATGCGGAAGCGGTAAGAAATATAAACACTGCTGCGGAAGAAAATAAATAAGTGATAAAGGAACAGAATTTTTTATCAGATACAGGGCAGGCTGTTTGGTAAAAGGTTCTGTTTTTTTACACAAGAAAAATTTTATTATTGTAGGAGTAAAAAAATGGCAGGGATTTGTTTTCTTTTAGGATTTATCAGTGTGTTGTATTTTCTGGGGATTTGGAGGATGACGGGATTGTCTTCGAAGTTTCCGCTGGTGTGGTTGTTGATTGGCGGCGGCTTTTTTCTGGCAGGAAGCTGTATTTATTTTGGAATAGAAATTCCGGTATGGTTCAGTGGTTTTATTGGGATTTTTCTAGGTGGATTTCTTCTGTTGTTGGTGTTTACGGAGTATTTGATTATTAGCGCCATGAAACAAAAGGAAGTGAGAAATCTGGATTATATCGTAGTTCTGGGCGCACAGGTAAACGGAAAGATACCCAGTAAATCTTTGCAGTATCGCATTGACAGGGCAGAGAAGTATTTAAGGGAAAATGAGAATACAAAAGCAGTTCTCTCCGGAGGAAAAGGAGAAGATGAAGGGATTTCGGAAGCGCAATGTATGGCAGAGGAGCTTGTCAGAAAAGGAGTTGCGTCTAAGCGTCTGCTTTTGGAAGCAAAATCCAGAAATACAGAGCAGAACATTGCTTTTACCATACCAATTATTCAGCAGGACAGTAAAAAGAATTTAAAAGAGCTGAAAATCGGAATTGTTACCAATGGATTTCATATTTATCGGAGCAGCAGGATTGCACAAAAGAAAATGCAGTGTAAGGTTTATGGAATTGCTGCTAAAAATTCCCGCTTTTTACAGGTGAACTATTTGCTTCGGGAATTTTTTGGAGTGATAAAAGACAGGCTTGTGGGAAATTTGTAGAAAAAGAGGTTGACAAGTAAAAGATATAGGATATATTATGTGGATAGAAAGAGAACACGTTGACGAGACGAGTAAAATGTGGAAGGTCACAGAGAGGAGTGTGTATGCTGAAAGCACTCTGTCACGGAAGCATTTGAAAACTACCTCTGAGTGGCCCTAATCCGGTCCGGTGATTCCGTTATCATCAAATGAAGTGGTTAGTAAAGCATTCGCTTTTAACAAAAAGGGTGGAACCGCGGATAATTGTGAGAATAATCCGTCCCTTGCAGTCAGAAACAGGCAGCAGGGGACGGAGTTTTTTTATCTTATTGGATATTGAGTCCTATGAAACAAATTCCTTTCCTGCAAAAAGAAAGAGAGGAGAATAGAAATGATTATTACATTAAAAGATGGTTCAAAAAAAGAATATGCAGAAAGTAAATCTGTATATGAAATTGCTTTGGATATCAGCGAAGGTCTTGCAAGAGCAGCCTGTGCAGGTGAAGTAAACGGAGAAGTAGTAGACTTAAGAACACAGGTGTCTGAAGACTGTGAACTGAATATTTTAACAGCAAATGATGAAAAAGGTCTGGCAGCTCTGCGCCATACAGCCTCCCATGTGTTAGCTGAGGCTGTGAAGAACTTATATCCGGAAGCAAAACTGGCAATCGGACCTTCTATTGATACAGGATTTTACTATGACTTTGACCATGAGTCTTTCAGCCGTGAGGAGTTGGATGCACTGGAAAAAGAAATGAAAAAAATTATTAAAAAAGGTGCCAAAATTCAGCGTTATACAATGCCTCGAGAAGAAGCTATTAAATTCATGGAAGAAAAAGGTGAGGACTACAAAGTAGAACTGATTAAAGATTTACCGGAAGGAGAAGAAATTTCCTTCTATTCTCAGGGGGATTTTGTAGATTTATGTGCAGGCCCTCATTTAATGAGCACAAAGGGAGTAAAAGCATTTAAACTGATTTCTTCTTCAGGGGCATACTGGAGAGGTGACGAAAAGAACAAAATGCTTTCTCGTATTTATGGTACAGCTTTTAGTAAGAAAGATGAGTTGAATGAATATTTAGAGCAGTTAGAAGAAGCGAAGAAAAGAGACCACAATAAACTGGGACGTGAAATGGGCTTATTTACAACTGTTGATGTTATTGGACAGGGACTTCCTCTTTTAATGCCAAAAGGCGTAATTATGCTGAAAGAGCTTCAGAGATGGATTGAAGATTTGGAAGATAATGAATGGGGCTATGTTCGTACAAAAACACCATTGATGGCAAAGAACGATTTGTATAAAATTTCAGGTCATTGGGATCATTATAAAGAAGGTATGTTTGTACTGGGAGATGAAGAAAAGGATAAAGAAGTCTTTGCACTTCGTCCTATGACATGCCCATTCCAGTATTATGTATACAAAGCAAATCAGCATTCTTACAGAGAATTACCTATCCGTTATGGTGAAACTTCTACTTTATTCAGAAACGAAGATTCCGGTGAGATGCACGGACTGACAAGAGTTCGCCAGTTTACTATTTCTGAGGGACACTTAATTGTAAGACCGGATCAGATGGTAGAAGAGTTTAAAGGCTGTCTTGCATTGGCAAAACATTGTCTGGAAACATTAGGTGTAGCAGAAGATGTTACTTACCATTTATCAAAATGGGATCCGGAAAATAAAGAAAAATATATTGGTGAGCCGGAAGTTTGGGAAGAAACAGAAGGACATATCAGAAATATTCTGACAGAGCTTGGTGTTCCTTTTGTAGAAGATGTAGGAGAAGCTGCTTTCTACGGACCAAAGGTAGATATCAACGCAAAGAACGTATACGGAAAAGAAGATACTATGATTACGATTCAGTGGGATGCACTTTTGGCAGAGCAGTTTGATATGTATTATATTGATGAAAATGGTGATAAGAAACGTCCTTATATTATCCACAGAACTTCTATGGGATGTTATGAAAGAACACTGGCATGGCTGATTGAGAAATATGCCGGATTATTCCCAACATGGCTGTGTCCGGAACAGGTTCGTGTACTTCCTATTTCTGAAAAATATGGAGATTATGCAAATGAAGTTCAGAAACAGTTAAAAGCAAATGGAATTCGTTCCAGCGTGGACAACCGTTCTGAAAAAATCGGTTACAAAATCAGAGAAGCACGTCTTGAAAAAGTTCCTTATATGCTGGTTGTGGGAGCGAAAGAGGAAGAAGACAAGGTAGTATCTGTAAGAAGCCGTTACTTAGGAGATGAGGGACAGAAAACATTATCTGAATTTATTGATGCAATCTGCAAGGAAATCCGTACAAAGGAAATTCGCAAAATCGAAATAGATGCTCAGGGAAACAGAATTGAAAAATAGAGTATAGAATGGCAGAAAAGGGAAATGCTATCACTGATAAATTAAAATTCAGGAGGTAGGAAGATGCCATTATTAAATTGTACTGTTAAAAACTGTTTGTATAACAAGGACGAGTATTGTGCAAAAGGCGACATTCTGGTAGATGGAAGAACAGCGAAGAAATCGGAAGGAACATCCTGTAAAAGCTTTGTGGAAAGAAGAGAAAGTGCAAGCAACAGCTGTGGATGCGGCAGTGCAACTCCTCATATTCAGGTGGAATGTAAGGCTTGCGAATGTACTTTTAACAAAGAGGAAAGATGTGACGCAGAGGAAATCACCATTGCGGGAAGAAATGCCTGCAAATGCTCCGACACAGAATGTGGAAGCTTCTCTGTGAAATAAACAGTAAAATAGCTTTAAACTGACAGCCGGTATGGAGAAAAATCTGTACCGGCTTTTTTTCGCCAACAAATACTTTGCAAATTTTGAAAAAGTATGTTATGCTAATAACGCATCAGTACGGATTTTGAAAATTTCGAGATTTTAACTCAGGTCAATTCAGACAAAATATTTCCAAATAACTAATAATTGAAGAAAAGGTATAGGTCGGAAAGGAATATAGAATGAGAGAAAAATATGAGTCCCTGTCACTTGGAGCATTAAAGGAAGTGGCAAAAGCCAGAGGCTTAAAAGGAATTTCCACATTGAAAAAAAGTGAGCTGGTAGAGCGTATGGTAGAAGAAGACCAGAAAGAGAAAAGTATGGAAAATAAAACAGTTGAAACAAAGAACGCAGAAAACCAAACGGAAGAAGCAAAAAGCTCCAGAGCGCCGATGGAGCAGTCTGAATTAGACAGCGGTATTACGGTAAAAGGAATTTTAGAGGTATTGCCTGACGGTTACGGATTTATCCGAAGCGATAATTATCTGCCGGGAGAAAATGACGTGTATGTGTCACCGTCTCAAATTCGCCGTTTTAATTTGAAAACAGGAGATATTTTAAAAGGAAATACAAGAGTAAAAAGTCAGAATGAGAAATTTTCAGCGCTTTTATATGTTACGCATATCAACGATATCAAAGCTAATGAAATACATCGTTTGAACTTTGAAGATATGACACCGATTTTCCCAAACGAGCGTCTGCATTTGGAACGTCCGGGCGGAAGTATGGCTATGCGCATTACGGATTTGGTGAGTCCTATCGGAAAAGGACAGAGGGGAATGATTGTATCTCCTCCAAAAGCAGGTAAGACAACACTTTTAAAGGATGCGGCGAAGTCCATTTTAAAGAATAATCCGGAAATGCACCTGATTATCCTGTTAATCGATGAACGTCCGGAGGAAGTTACCGATATCAAAGAGGCAATTAAGGGCAAAAATGTAGAAATTATTTATTCTACATTTGATGAGCTTCCGGAGCACCATAAACGTGTGTCTGAGATGACCATTGAAAGGGCAAAACGTCTGGTAGAACATAAAAAAGATGTTACGATTTTCATAGACAGTATTACCAGACTGGCAAGAGCCTACAACCTCACAGTGCCGCCAAGTGGACGTACCTTGTCCGGTGGTCTTGATCCGGCAGCGCTTCACATGCCAAAGAGATTTTTCGGTGCGGCAAGAAATATGAGAGAGGGAGGAAGCCTTACTATTTTGGCAACAGCGCTTGTAGATACAGGCAGCAAGATGGATGATGTGGTATACGAAGAATTTAAAGGAACGGGCAACATGGAACTGGTTCTTGACAGAAAGCTTCAGGAAAAGAGAGTTTTTCCGGCTATTGATATTGCCAAATCAGGGACAAGGCGTGAAGACCTGCTTTTAACTGCTGAGGAACAGGAAGCAGTGGACATTATGCGTAAGGCATTAAACGGTATGAAGAGTGATGAAGCCACAGAAAATATCTTAAATATGTTCGCAAGAACAAAAGATAACGCAGAATTTGTTCAGACAATCAAAAAACAGCGAATTCTTTCATAAAGAATAGAGGATTTCGGGAATAACACTTGCAATTATTATGAGAATATGATATACTGCAAAAGCTGTTTGAATTTGAAAACGCAATAAAACAATATAAATAATAAAAATATATAAGAGGTGAATAAAATGAGAGAAGGAATCCATCCAAATTATCAGGAATGTACAGTAACATGCAACTGTGGAAATACATTTAAGACAGGTTCTACAAAGTCTGAGCTCCGCGTGGAAGTTTGCTCTAAATGTCATCCTTTCTATACAGGACAGCAGAAAGCTGCACAGGCTCGTGGACGTATTGATAAATTTAATAAGAAATACGGCATGAATAAATAAGAGGTAGGAGAGGCTGAGGTTTTAAAACTTCAGCCTCTTATTGTGTTTGGAGGAAAACATGAAATCATCAAACATTGGTGGACAGGCTGTAATGGAAGGAATTATGATGCGCCATAAAGACGTATATTCTGTTGCAGTCAGAAAGCCGGATAAAGAAATAGAGGTAAAGGTTGAAGACTATAAAAGCGTTGTAAACTGTAAGAGCCTTCAGAAGCTTCCTATTCTGCGAGGCGTTTTTAGCTTTATTGACTCTCTGGTGGTAGGAACAAAATGCCTGATGTATTCTGCCACTTTTTTTGAAGATGAGGAAGATTTAAAAAAGAGAGAAGAACTAGAAGGGGAAGAAAAGGAAAAAGAGCTGGCAAAGAAAGAAAAGGCAGATAAGGCTTTGATGACAGGAACGGTTATTTTGTCTGTTGTGCTGTCTGTGGGATTGTTTATCGTTCTGCCGTATTTGTTGGCAAGTCTGCTTCGGAACATAGGCGTTTCCGAAACAGGGGTAACATTGGCAGAGGCAGGAGTGAGAATTGTTCTGTTTTTAGCCTATATGCTGTTGATTTCCAAAATGCAGGATATACAGAGAGTCTTTATGTATCACGGAGCAGAGCATAAATGTATTAACTGTGTGGAGAATGGTCTTCCGTTGAATGTAGAAAATGTTATGAAAAGCTCAAGATTTCATAAGAGATGCGGAACCAGCTTTTTGTTTTTTGTTATTATTATCAGTATTATTTTCTTTTTGGGATTTTTTGCAGTAGTTCCTATAAAAACTATGTGGCTTCGTGTGCTGGTTCGTATTTTACTGGTTCCGGTTATTGCAGGAGTTTCTTATGAGGTTATCCGATTGGCAGGAAACAGTGATAATTCGGTAGTGGCATTTTTCTCAAAACCGGGTATGGCACTTCAGAAGCTTACAACAAAAGAACCGACACCGGATATGGCAGAAGTAGCAATTAAGGCAGTGGAAGCGGTGTTTGACTGGAAAGCTTATCTAAAAGAGAATTTTCCAGATGTGAAGATAGACGAGGAGTGCTGATGAAGACATACAAGGATGCTTTAGAGTATGGGAAACAAAGGCTTCTGGAATGTGAAATAGAAGATGCAAATCTTGATGCATGGCTTCTTTTAGAATATGTATCAGGGATATCCAGAAGTTGGTATTTTGTACATGAGGATGAAGAAATCAGTGAGAATGATATAGAGGAATATCAAATTCTGATTGAACAGAGAGGAAAGCATATTCCGTTGCAGCAGCTTACAAAGGAAGCTTATTTCTACGGAATGAAATTTTTTGTAAATGAAAATGTATTAATTCCCAGACAGGATACGGAAGTACTGGTAGAACAGGTTTTAAGTTTGTCAAAAGAAAAAGAAAATCTAAAGCTTCTGGATATGTGTACAGGAAGCGGCTGTATTTTATTAGCATTGCTGGCGAATTTAAAGCAGGCATCAGGAACAGGTGTAGATTTATCTGAAAAAGCCCTTGAAGTAGCACAGAGAAACAGTAAAGAATTGGGAATAGAAGTTTCTTGGGTGCAGAGTGATTTGTTTGACAAAGTGTCGGGGAGTTATGATATAATCGTTTCAAATCCGCCGTATATTGAAACTTCGGTCATTGAAGGTCTGATGGATGAAGTGAAATTGTATGAACCTCGTATGGCATTGGATGGAACAGAAGACGGACTGTTTTTTTACAGGGAAATTACAATGCAGGCAGGAAAATATCTAAAAAATAATGGGATACTGGCTTTTGAAATCGGCTATAATCAGGGAAAAGCAGTATCGGAATTTATGAAAGAGAATGGATATAAGGAAGTTCAGGTTTTGCAGGATTTGGCAGGACTTGACAGAGTAGTTACAGGAAGAATTGAGAAGGAGGAACAACATGTTTGATAAATTAGAGGACATTTTAGTCCGCCTTGAAGAAATTTTAAATGAGTTAAATGAGCCTACAGTGGCAAATGATACCGCGAGATTTCAGAAGCTTATGAAAGAGCAGAGCGAGCTTCAGCCTATTGCAGATGCGTATACAGAATATAAAAACTGCAAGGAGACAGTAGAGGACAGCTTGATGATGCTGGATGAAGAGTCTGATGAAGAAATGCGTGAAATGTTAAAAGAGGAGCTTTCTGATGCGAAAAAGCGTATTGAAGAATTAGAGCAGGAATTGAAAATTCTTCTTTTACCGAAAGACCCTAATGATGACAAAAACGTTATCGTGGAAATTCGCGCAGGTGCCGGCGGTGATGAGGCTGCTTTGTTTGCGGCTGAGATTTACAGAATGTATGTAAAATACGCAGAGTCTCAGAACTGGAGAACTGAAATGTTAAGCTTAAATGAAAACGGAATTGGCGGTTTCAAGGAAGTTACATTTATGATTAACGGACAGGGAGCTTATTCCAAGCTGAAATATGAAAGTGGAGTACATCGTGTACAGCGTGTACCAGAGACAGAAAGCGGCGGACGTATTCATACTTCAACCATTACTGTTGCGATTATGCCGGAAGCAGAGGAAATTGACTTTGAACTGGACTTAAATGATTGTAAGTTTGATGTTTTCAGGGCATCCGGAAATGGTGGACAGTGTGTAAATACAACAGACTCCGCAGTGCGTCTGACACATATTCCTACAGGTATTGTAATTTCCTGTCAGGATGAGAAATCACAGTTAAAGAATAAGGATAAAGCTTTAAAGGTATTGCGTTCCCGTCTGTACGATATGGAACTTCAGAAACGTCATGATGCAGAAGCAGAAGCAAGAAGAAGTCAGGTAGGAACAGGGGATCGTTCTGAAAAAATCAGAACATATAACTTCCCACAGGGACGTGTGACAGACCATAGAATTAAGCTCACACTTCATAAACTGGACAGTATTATGAATGGAGATATTCAGGAGGTTATTGATAACCTGATTGCAGCAGACCAAGCGATACGCTTAAGTGGCTTAGAAAAAGATGCCTAAATCCCTTGATTTTACTGGATTTGTGGGAAAGTAAGGTATCCTGTATTTTATAAAGAATAGAGTAGAAATCGGTTTTACAGATGAAAATGTAGCCGATTTCTATTTTTTTGCCATTCAAAGACACACTAACACCCATAAAAAACACCCATTGACGCACTGATAGCCCTTCAGAACGGTCTCCTGTTCCAACCTGAGATAATTCAATGGATATAAGTTATACAACCCTACAGCGTGTATAACGAGGGGGTATGCGAGACACTAGCCAAGTGCCTAAGCATTGGCTAGTGTCAGAAATCCCTATTCTCTGCAACGAAACAGTTTGCGGAAAAACTTTATTACGCAACATTCTTTATGCTCCTTTTTGGTATCTTCTTCGATAATAGTTTCATGATTATCAGTTTTTATTTCTTCTGCATGGAAAGACTCTGTATGTACTGTGCTTTCAACAGTTTCTGTTTCTTCAATCTGTACTGGAGAAGATACAGTTACTTCTGTTTCTTCAGCGTCTACAGGAGAAGGCACAATTTCCTTTGGTTTTTCAGCTTCTACTGGAGAAAGTACAACTTTTTCTGTTTCTTCAATTTCTATTGAAGAAGATACTCTTTCCTCTACATAAGGCTTAAATCCCTCAAACGGATAATTTGAAACAATGCGTTCAGTATTTTTATTAACTTTTCTATCCATATAAAATAATCCTTTATTTTGAAAGGCGTCATCAAAAAATGAGAGAAGTTGTGCATCATCACAAGCAAGTTTCTTTTTATCTTGATTATTTATATGACTTCTTGATGCATCTATTCTTCCAAAGTATACCCATGTTGCCTTTGCGTTTAGCAGTTTCGTATACAGTTGTATATGATTTTTTAAAGTTAAATCATCATTTGCCAGTAGATGTAAATAGCCCAGTGTATAAGGATAAGGTGGGTCAACAATGATAAAGGCGTTTTCATTATCATACCATTTGTCTAAACGATATAAGGCATCACTTTGTTCAAAGATAACCTTTTTGTATAACTCTGAAGCATAAACAAATTCTTCTAGTGACTTACATTTTTGCTTATTAACGTTTCCATTTTGGTTTGTTGTATTTACATACCAAAAGGCAGCCGCCGCATGAAGACCTTTTTGGTTCATAAGACTTTCCGCATTTTCTTTAAGTTTTAATATGCTTTCAATATCTCCCTTATCATTATAATAATCATACGTTTCAAGCAATTTCCTACATTTACGCTCAAGTTCTTTTGGAGATGTAGTTAATTGCTTAAAGAAATTATGTTTGTTCTTATCAAGATCGTTGTATCTGCTCTCCAAATTAAGACTATTTTTATAGCAATAATCTTGAATATAACCAGTAAGAACACCGCTACCACCAAATAAATCTAAAGTAGTTTCAATATCTTTTTCTGCAAGCAGTTGGTCACACATACTATAAAAGCTATCTTTAAACCACAGTTTGTTTCCCATTACATGAAAGATAGGACTGGAGAAGTCTTTCATATCTGGTTTTGTAATAGATTTGTTTCTAGTTTTACAGAAAATTAAAAACGCAAGGAAGAAGATAAAATTGCTCAGTCCACGAGTGTCTGTTTTATCATTTTCCGTATCAGTCATAACGGAGTCTATAAATGCCCAATCACTTATAGATAAACGAGTAGACTTCGATACTATATTAGCTCTGCTTGTTGCACTTGTAAGAACAATATTTAAGTAATATTTGTTTGTATAGCGAGTCTTTATTTTCTTGAAGAGTTTTTTGATTTCTTTTTTATCACATTCAGCAATCATATCTGAAAGTACAGAAGGTGTAAAATCATATCCGAAGACTCTTTTGAATTCTGCTTCAAGAGCAGGCATGCGGTTAATGGTTTTAGAAACAGAAGTTGATTTACAGATTTCTTCAAAAGAAACCTTTTGTGTGTTAGTAATGTTTACATTTACTTTTTTCATAATAAACTATCTCCTATCAAAAAAAATATTTTTGGAGATTTTTTAATCTGTAAGAAGACGTACTTCTGGCAGAGAAAAATCTCTGCCGTACATATTCTGACTCAGTAGGTAAACCCAAGAATTAGCAAACCACACTGATTTTTTGTAAACCCAGTGAAAAAAGCCTTATCTCACTAAGAAAAACGATGACCTAAAGTCTGTAAAATGCAAACCACAAGACCATAAAATCTAAACCATGCTTAAACTTTAGCTGACTACAGTAAAAAATGGCTGATTAGGATGTACACAAATACAAAGCAGAGTCAGACCATAAATATGCAAGTTTATTATTTCGTGGTAAGAAAAAATGAAAATGATTGAAGTATGGTAGCGGAAATGAATAAAAACGAGGAAATGCTTGTAGACAATATCTAAGAATACTTGCAGAACTATGTAGCACATTTTTTATAAAAGGCTCAAATATGAGTGGCAAGAAATAAAAAACAGAAATGATTTCGTGTAGCATACGCAAGTAAATATGATGAAGTTCTTGTGGTAGATATTGAGAATATTTCAAAAATTCATGTAGTGAAAATAAATAAAAGCAGATATTTTTTTGTAGCAAAGAAATGAAAAATAGAAGTGGTTTTTTGAAGCAGATTTTAGAAAAATATAGAGATTATCCGTAGTTTTTAAAGATAAAAAATGGAATTGAAGTGTAGCTTTTTATTAAAAAATCGTATATTTTTCTGTGGCAATTTTTGAAAGAAAAATGCCGAAGAATGTAGCAAAATCAAGGGTTTTTGAGGATTTTACTGTGGAGAAAAGTGAATTTATTTTGAGAGATACTGTGGAAGGATTTTTTGATGAAATCGAGATAAAAGTGAGATGTAAATTAAAACGAGATTTTTTTAAAATGAAGATTGCCAGTGATGCTATTTATCACTGGTGAGTTGTTTTTGCTGTACTTTTTACGACTGATAGGAGTAGTGTTGATGTAAGATAAGTCCTTCTTCATAGTTTACCTCAAAGACCTCTATAAATATGAAAGACATCAAGCTGATACACAAATAAAGTAAGATGTACAGTTACAACTCTTCAAATATATTTAACAAACCCAGATGACTATTTTACTCCTATCAGTCAACGAGTCTACTCAACGCATCATGAGTAGACTCTTTTGAATTATGAAAGTCTGCAAAGTGAAGGCACATTGATGTCAAGACTATAAACAATGTCAATGTTGTCAACTACTTAGAAGAGATAATTATATAGTAACTGTACAAACTAAATAGCCTTTCCGCAGTCGGGCAAATTTCCAACTTGCAGATGATATTTGAAAACGGAGATAGCAGGTTTAATGAGTAAATTCTAACAGTCTGAGGAAAGGGTATAGGTAAGGAGGAAGAAATTATGTATCAAGTATCTGATGTAGCAAGACTCTTTGGAGTGAGTGATACGACTATAAGAAACTGGGTAGGTAAAGGAAAATTGAAATGCAGACGCCTACCTAGCGGAGTTCGTGTATTTGAAGAAGAAGATGTCAATAGAGCATATCAGAAATATCTTGACAGCACAGAGGGAGGCGATGGTTATGTGGAAGAGTAAACATAGCAAGTATCCAAGAGAATTAAACAAACCTATACGTCATTGTATTCTTTTGTGCAAGGTAAGGAGTAGAACGTATAGTTGTATCACCTTGCGTTAGAAAAAGGGGGGTATGCAGTTTTTCCCCGTAAGGAACTTTGAAAATTACATAAGGAGGTTAAGCATGAAGAGAACAGTCGTATGTATGCTGTTAGCACTATCTGTATCAAGTAGTCTTTATTCGTCACAGATAGTATTAGCAGCGGAGCAGTCAGAGGAAACGCTAAAGGAGCATTCCAATGAAGGGGCATCTGAGAACATGGATAACATTAAAGATGAGCAGTCCAGTATCACTTCAACAGAAGCTGTTCCTAATGAAGAGGAAACAACCAAGCCAGAGGAGCAAGTATCATTCAATATTAAAGTGAATGAGAACTTAGATGTTCTTAGGCAGAAGATAAAAAATCCATTTAAAGAGGAAGTATCTTCTGGAAGATATTTATTGAATGAAGACCTTATTTTTATAGGGTATGTAGATAGCACTAAAGGAGAGGAAGGTTTCATAACACCAAGTATTACTAAGACAGCAGATAAAGTATCTAGTGTTTCTTTTGGTGAGTATTCTGATAACGGAAAGTACACATGGGGATACATAAGAACAAACGATAGTTTGTCAGATATCAAATCGTTGTCACAGTACATTAAAAAGCACACTGGCGAGATCCAGAAAGCTTCTTGTAAAGATTTAATATCCTTTCCACTAAGAACTGAAGCACCAACTACAGTTTTAGTATTTACTCCGCAAGGAGAATATTTAGGTAACATGGATGTCAATTCAACAGAAGTCGCCGATGCACTTTATGATGGTACGTTTCTTGAGACACCAAGTATCAGTATCAGTTCTTCATTGTCTGATGATAAGACCCAGGCTAATGTGTCTGTAAGTTATGATTTTAGTAAATATCCAGAACAGTTAGGCGGAGAATATCTTATGAACTTTGATATAAAGGACTCTAAGGGAAGTATTGTACTTAGTTCAGAGGAAGCCTTAAAGAAATATATAGACACTGGTAACACTGTAAAAGGAGTAACAAGAGTATTTCCGATTAGTATGAATGGAACTTTTACATTGAGTATGCGTACCAACGTCAGAACCATTACTTCAGACTTCAAAATAAATGAGTTATCGAGTCCTAAGCAAGAAGAGATATCCGATGTAAAACCAGATATTTCTTACAGTGAGTTACCTAATGGTATTCTAACAGGCACGAATTTTCCAATAACAGTTTATAGCAGTATTGACAGTGTGTTGATGTTAAATGGAGAGTCAAGTCAGACACCATGTAAGGAGTATACATTCTCAGTCAGTCATAATGGGAAGTATAAGATTACAGCTACTACAAGTTCTGGTGTGGAAGTATCAAAAACAATCGAAGTAACTGGTTTTGTTGATAAAGCAGAGGACATTAACATGAGTATGTATGGTACTGGAGGCACTACCTTTTTACCACAGACGGGAGGAGTAAGCTGGGTAGCAATAACCTTATCAGGTATATTGCTTATCGTAGGGGGTATATTTTTATCTTGTAAAGATAAAATTCTTGCCCTGTCTGCACAATTTAAGGAAAGAAGGTTGCACAATGAAGATTAAGAAACCGTTATTGGCTTTAGTATTGATGTTACTGTTAGGACAAACAGCGAGAGCAGAATGGACAGGCGGAAGTAGCTCTGGCGGTATCAATGATGGTGCAGTTACGGGCAATGGCACTTATGCTACTTATGGTGTGAAGTTCTCCCTTGCAAGACGAGCTGATATGCTCACTGAAGGAGATATCAATCGTGGTAATTATGCAGGTTACACACGAGGAGGTGCTGGTGTTGTAGTTTTAAAGAATGGAGATGGCATTTACAGTACTTCTGCTAATAGAAATGATTTGGTAAATGATGCCCAAGAATTTATCGTTGATAACGGAAAACTGGTAACAGTAAGTAATGCCAATGTATCAACACAAGAAGCTGCAGCTCTACTGGAAGTAGATGCTAACAGCCTAGACAGCACTCTAAGAAACATGGTAGATGATGGTGCATTATCTGGACAGCAGAGTCCAGACGTACATGCTCATTTCAGATTTGAAGCTTTTGCTGAGTACATCAATAAAAACTTCTCAGATGTGTATAATCCAGAGGGTATGCTTTATGACGCTACGAAGAGAGCTGAGTTCTATGACAGATTTACTTCTGTATTGTCAAGTAAAGGGGTTTCCTGTGGTATTACAAAAGAAGAATTTACTTCAAAAACTGGAGTGTTGGTAATCACTCCGATAATAGGCTTTGAAGGAGGGGGCTATCTTTCATTCCCAACGGCAAATGAAATTGTGGAAAAAGGTCTGAATTCTGTATTCAAGACTATCTATGATGTGACTGGAAACCACTATTCTGACAGGCAAGTACCTTATGGTGACTCCAATGGTACAGTAGGTCTAACGGAGTTAGCACAGTATTATACTATGCACGATATCAATAATAAGCCGATTGATAATAAGAGTGGTGGTCTGGCGGAGATATTAGCTAGAAAATATCAAGGAACTAATTATCGTTATGGTTTTGGTGTGCTTGGTCTTAGTTGGCAGGGTAACACGAAATCAGCTACCAGTTTCACAGTAAGAGCAACCCAAAAGGATAATGGTAGCTATGCTATGGACTCAAGAGCTTCAGTTGTATCGCAGAAGCAGGGAGATATGATAGTAGATGAAAATTTGGTAAATGGTACTTCAGAAGCCAAAGGCTTCATAGGGGGTAGCCAGAACGCCAACAGCGTTCCAGAAAAGGTCACGAACATTACAGATGATTATCAAAAGGGCTATACAATCAGTGCCTATGGTGCATTTTTAGTCAATGGTAGTGGTAAGATGACAGAACAAACTCTTGATACCTTGCGTAAACAGCTTGAAGGTGACACAGAAGCACAAATAACCAGTGTAAGTTCTGGTAACTTTAACGCAGGAAGTAATCATAAACCAGTTTACAAGTACAGAACCCCACAAGATACTGCTCACTTCCTTGCACAGTCTGCACTGTCTGGTAAAGTATCAGATAAACTGATACAAAACATGCGGACAAAGGAGCAGGCAGACCCCATAAACTTACAGTACAATTTGACTGCATTGGCTAACAATAAGAGTCAGGTATCTAGTGCTGAGTTAGAGAGTGCTGACGGATTAACGGCAGGTAAAGGAGAAATCGCTTTATCTGGTGAGGAGCAGAAATTAGGTGTATCAGTTCAGTATTTAGTGAAAACGAAGCCAGTAAAATCATACATCAGTTATGCCAAACTTTCCTATGATGAGAACTTAAATGGAAAGATTTCCATAGGAAACCATGATAGTGTGGAACACACATTAGCTGAAGAAGGAACTTTCAAGGTAGATAGCTCAAGATACTATTTAGCTATGGTAGCAAACAGTGATGCCAATAAAACATATAAACTTTCCGATGGAAACACTGGAGAAGTATTTTGGAACAAATTGGCACAAAGTATTACTACTGGAGATATGTTTGGTATTGAAGCATATCAGAACCAAGTTGAACAGTTGCTTTCAAAGGAAAACACAACTTTGAAGAGTACAACGAGAAATGCTACAGTAGGTGTTGGAAGTAAAAATGGAGATGGATACAGTGTATTTGTACTTGAAATAGATGTACCAGAGAAAATCAATGTATCAACAGAAATTCATTTAGAGGACTATCAGCTGAATAAAATAGAAGATGATATATTATCCCCAGTACAGGGTATTCTTACCAATAGCGGTGAAAATGTTATCAATCCTAAAAATGTAGTAGATAGAGAGTGTGCTTTCAGTGATGAAGTACACAAAATATATAGGGGTAATAGTTCTTATAACTTGAAGTCAACGGAATATCAGAAAGGTATTACGGTTGATGCTGATAGAAATAGTAAAACGGAGAAGTTGGTTTATTATAACAAACTTCTTGGTGAGTCTTACACCAGAGATGCTATCGATAAAGGTGTTAGTGATATTTCTACTGATGCACAGAAGAGATATACTTACGCTTTCAACTTATCAAGAGGTTTACATGGAGATAAGAGAACAATATCTGCATTGAGTATGAACTCTTTACCGGAGCAAGAACGCAATATTTTAACAGGAGTACATAAAAATACCTATGGTATTACACCTGCAACGAAGGGTGATGTTATACCTGTAAGAGACTCCAAAGCAATTTATACATCAGAAATAAAGGACAGTTTTTCATTCAGTTCTTTATGGTCTGAAGGTGGTAAACAACCGAGTAGTGTATCTGTTTTAGTTCATAAGGGAATTAAACAGACAGAAGATGGTGATGTTGATGTGCAGGATACATACCAAGTCCTTACTGGTAGTGGTGCAAGACCATTGTCATACAAAGGCTTTCCAATATATCAGCTGGACATAGATGTGAAAGAAACCATTTATAAATATAGTACAGCGGTTATGGAAGTAGGCAAGACACTGTACTCTGGTGATAAAGAGTATGGCACACTGGAAACAGGTAAACGTTTGAATAACGAAGGTTTCAACGATACACTTCCAGAAGAACAGCAGTATCGTTTAGCTGTTGGTGCAAACGCTGAGTGTGAGCCGTTATCATTCTATCCAGAAGTTAGGATGAGAGCCTATTTTACAAATGGTATGGATACACTCGGAGGAGGAAGTATTATACCAAGAACAGTTCTAACTATGGCAGAAGAAATCAGAAGGGTACAGCCTAAATCAATGTATCTTATGAGATTGGATGTTTCTGATAAGAGAGAGTTAGTTAGTGGTAATGTGTATTCTGAAACAATGGCTACAGGTTCTAACGCAAAAAGGCTCCAAAATAGAGGTGGTAGTCGTGATAAAAACATGCCAGTTATTTATGGCGGTTCTGATATCACATTGAATGTAAAGGAAGTAAAACCACAGCTTAGAATGTATGGTTACGCATTAGATATGGTAAACTATGATAAGGATAAGAATGGATTTAAACTATCTGAAGATACTGTTATCCCTTATACTTCAGTAGTAAATGATACAAGCCTAGAAAACAGAGATCCTTACACTACATGGGGGAATAGCTCTTCATCTGATGAGTTGTTTGAACAGTATGTAGAATGGGCTACTTCTGTTAAGAAAAACTTATACGCCGATATCACTCTGAAAGTGGAAGGCAAAAAGGATACGAAAGAATTTAACAACTTTAATGTTTCGATGGCAAGTTTAGTATCTAAAGATGAACAGTCCAAACATACTGAAACAAGTCAGTATCCAATCTATATTAGACGTGGTGAGATAGATACTTCTGGAATAGGATATCAGGCATTACTGAAGCAGATTGCTTCAGATTATCAGTGCTCTGAGCAAGAAGCAGTGAAACTCTTTGAAGAGTCTAATATGTACCAAACAATTTTGAAGGGCATTGAGGACATCAAAGACGAGTTAAATAAATCTCAGAACGTAAATACTGAAGACAACGGAGCACACGCAGTTAGGTCTGAAAATACAGAAGATAACTGGTATGACGAAGAAGTAAAGGTATTCCTTATTAGAAGATACGAAAGCCAGTCAGTAGAGTTTAAGAACATCATTCTGACGGATAAGTTAGACTATAACCTTGCACCAGATAGTACAGCAGGTAGAGATAACAGAACTACTGCACAGCAGGGAAAATATAACAGCAACGAGGGTAAATGGTATTTAACTGTATACCTTAAAAATGATAGGGAGAAAACCACGAATTTGTATTTATCTGAGCATGAAAGATATGCACCAGATAAGGGTATGGTAGATACGAGTGAGAATTACTTCAAAGGAGGCTCTGTTCTTATCAATAACCTGCATATTGATGGAGCAGATTTTAAGATACCTAGTGCTACAACGAGCGAAATGTTAAGGTAATAGGGGTATTCAAGAACAGGCAGTGAGATGACAATATCATTTTACTGCCTGTTTTTTCATAAAAGCAGTTATGACCTGTATTTTTATCTTTTTTATTTTCTTGTACAGAACAGGCTTTTATTGGAAAGAAACCTAATCAGCCAATACCTTATGGAACGTCTTTACATTTCTAAAGAATAGTATGATATACAGAATTTTGGGGCTTAGATAAAAATAAAAATTTTAATATACATTTCTTGCTTTGTGAAACAATCACATTTATTTCAGACACCGTAAAAAAATTTCCATTGGTAGAAGGGGATTCGTTTATCCTGCATAAAAAATAAAACCTCTCCTAAAGTCATTTAGGAAAGGCTTTATTGTGATAGGTCTAAGAAATCTTCATCTGGAACAATTTCCATAAGCTCATTGGGTGTACAGTCTAATACTGTGCAGAGTTTTTCAATATTCTCAAAGCGTATTGAGTCAGTCTGATTATTCATAAGTCTTGAAAGATTATGATAATCCATATTTATCTGATTATGCAGCCAGTATTTTGATTTGCCTTTTTCTTTGAGTAATTCTCTTATTCTAAGATATACCATGTACTATCCCTCTTTCAAACATAGTGTTTCAAGACACGATAAAACTATACAAAAAATTTGGTATTTGAATAACTGTTCTTGAAGCACTATAATGTGTATAGACACTATACTTATGAGGAGGGGAAAAGTATTGAAGAGATTACATTTAGGTATTGCCTTAACATGCTCATGCAGTTTATTGATGGGGGATATCTCCGTTCTACATGGTAAGGCTCTTGAAAAAACCATAAGGTATCAGAAGCAGGAGGACTGTTTCATGTGTGGCAACGAGGATAGAAGTCTATTTTCACTTTATAACGAAGGTATTGGGGTGCTAAACCTTAATAACCTTGAGATTTATACGTTACTGCCGGAGGAAGGTAGCACTGGTTCTAACAGTTCAATCAATTCTAACGGAGAAAATAAAACAACAGTAGAGATAGACAAAAACAATGCACGAAGTATAACAGATGTTACATTTAGATTGAATAAGGGTAGCAAAGCAGATGCAGCGGAAATGGGGGAGATTATGTGTGAGGACTGTGTAAACAGTATTCTTAAGAACAATACTTACGACATGAGTTTCGTTGACCTTTCTACAAGGGAAATCATTCCTCTGGTAGATAATATGGTGGAGTTTTTCGTTGGAGATTATGCTGTTCATAAAGTATCTGGAGGTAACGAAGAGCAGGGTAAAACACTAGAGTATCTGATATTCTATGCACCAGAGAAATAAAATAATATGGGGGTATGTAAAATTTTTGGTGAGATACAGAAGTTTTTTTAAAGAGCCTATTGTATTCAAAAAGAGATGGAGTTAAGCTATACAGAACCTATGAAAAACACTATATATGGAGGTGCTGTGTATATGGAATTACATGAACTTGTAGATATGGCGAATGAAGATGAGGAGTATGTGCTTGCGGTTATTGAGAGTAGAGAACCAAATGATTATTCCTTAATGTGTACTGTCGAGACTTATGAAAGAGCAAAAGAGTATGAAAAACAGCTACATGCAGATGGAGTTATGGACACAATCATTATCCCACCGTTTACCTCAGATAAAGTTAAACCTAACGAGACTGCAGACTATTTTAGGAGTTACTATAATCAACAGGTACATGAGCCAGCGGTTAAGTATCGTTGGACTTTAAAACTGTAATTTATTTTGTAAGAGGGTATGTACTTTTGTATGTATCCTCTTTTTTTGTGCCTGAGTAATTCCATATAATTTCCTCCAATATGAAAATAGGTATTGATAAAAGCTATCCGCTGTTCAGTTGGGTAGCTTTTTTATGCCTAAAAACAGGCTTTATAAAGATAGGGGTGAGAGGCTGCTAAAGCCTATAAAGAACATATTATGTACTGCTGTAAGAACTGTCAAAGCGATTATTTTTATCACATTTGTAAGATGATTTTTCTTATGTCGAGCTAGGACTATTATAGGAAATAAAAAAAATTCACACTTTTTCTGTGTGAAAACTCTGAGTGTAAAACTTAGAGATGTTACTAATTATATAAGAAAATAATACAAATGGAGGTAATAATTATGAAAAATTTAGTATCAAAAGAAAGCATCGAGGCTGTGGCAGTTAAGGAGGAGAACATTATGGAAACACAGATAGCAGTAGGAAAAGAGGCATTTAGTAAAGAGGTAGTTTTACGAAATATTGTACAAACAGATATAAGCTTACAAAAACTTCTGGGTTACAACGGAGACTACGATTTTTATGACCCAAAGTTATTCATGCTTGGATTAAAGGATGGTGAAACAATCTCTGAAGCATTATTAAGACGTGGTGCTTATAATATAGGTCAAGTAAAAACTAGGAGTACAAGATACAAAAATTGTTATACAGATTATTTTATGTATCCAGACAATGAGTCTACAGTTGTTGCTGTTGTATATAACAACGAAGGAGTTGGAATACCAACATTACTTGATTATGAAGATTATGCTAAATACTTTAAAGATGAAAATTTAACATTGAATGACAGACATGATAACACACGAGTTTGCGAAAATCCTATGCCGATTGTTAAGATTAAAAGTAAAGTGAAAGTAGCCAGATTAGTTTTAGACATACAAGGTGTTGTCAACGGTGTACAGGCAGACCATATAAATTGTAATCGTTTTGATAATAGAAGTCACAATCTTCGTGCAGTAACAAATAAACAAAATTCAAAAAATAGGGCAAGTTCAAAAAATGTATCTGGTGATTATGCTTATGAGGGTAAGAATGATTATCGTTTTGGAATGGCTATATTGCTTGAAAGATACTTCTTTAAAGATATGAGTGCTGAATTGGCAAGTGCATATAACCAGATTTTGTTAGAACACTTTTCATCAATTTCATACAGTGCTGCATCATAAATGAGATTGTAATACAAGTTGTATTTTATAAAATGTAAATTCCTTTGGGGATGTACTATACATTCCCAAAGATAAAATAAATTGGAGGTAGTAGATATGAAGAATAGAAAGAACAGACAGAACAAGAAAGTGAAATATAACCTTAAGACTAACAGTGGTAGGGTACAGTTAGTATCTCATGCTGGTATCAACAGACGTATTCATTGTTTGACAGCTTATTAAGATATTTGAAGGGTCTGGGGGTATTTATCTCTTCAGTCCCAGATACAAAAATAATTGCAAGAAATATAAGAAAAAATGGAGGGTGTGTATTTATGGTAGATGAAATTACTATGTTAAAAGGACAGATTGAAAAATTGGAGGCTGAAAATGCAAGTCTGAAAGAAGAACTGGCTTTTATAAAGAAGGGCAGAACCACAACTGAGGCGATAGATACTAGAATAAATAATATGAACAGGTCTACAGTACGCATTATTTGTCTGTTAATCAATGGACTAAAAATGAAAGATATTTTAGACCAGTTGAGTATTTCTCAATCTACATATTATAGGGTGATTTCTGGAAAGGCTATTGGTGACAGTCAGCACATGAAAGATTTGTATATACAGTACGAAGAGCTGTTCAATGAGTATGGAGTAGAAAAGGAAACTTATAAAGAATGGGTTGCCAATCGGAGAGCTTATTTAGGTAAAGGGTATATAAGAGATGAATTTTAATATTAGAGGTGATTGCAAATGAAGATTAGTAAGGCTGAACGAGAACAAAGCAGATTAAATATGGAAGAAAAAGAGAGAAGACGTCAAGAAGTATATGAACAAAATAAGAATAAACCAGTTCTGGATGAGTATTATAAATGGTGTGTTCAAGAAGATTTGATTGCTCTGGAAAGAGACATTAAAGTAGCTACTTTACTATTGAAGAACCATGTGAGTCGTTTGCAGGTACTGATTTTGACCAATCTTCCAGTTGAAATAGTAGTTTCCATTGAGAAGGATATTCAGTATAAAGAAAGCGATACAATACTGGAGTACATAACTGAAACTTTGAGAAATATAGGTGCATTGATGAAAGCAGAGAAGTTGTCCAAAGAGGAGTTTGAACTAATCAGAGTCAATATATCTCAATAGGGTATCAGAAGAGGCTGTCATTTACAGAGTAGGTATCTGGCAGTCCTTTTTTATGTAATTAAGTAATGGGGGTAACAGCAACTTGTGGCAAGGTTGACGGTCTCATGGAAGAGATGATATACTTTGATTAAAGATATAGGGAAAGGGGAGTCAGCAATGGATAATGAAAAGGTAATGGAACAGACTTCTGAAGGTATTGAGGAAGAAAAGAAAAGTTTTCGTGATTGGGTAGTAGAGCATAAGACTCAGCTTACTCTTGCAGGTATAGGTGTTGCAGGGCTTGTAGCCACAATCGTTGGTATCAAAAACAAAGATGCACTTGCAGAAGTATGGGAGTTATTGAAGAAAAAGGCTTATCCTACTTGCAATGCATGTGGTGAGAAGATGACGGGTTTTGATGGAGATATGTGGTACACATGTAAGGAGTGTGGTAATAGGGTAAGGAAAAACGATGATGGTACTTGGACATGGTATGAAGAAATATTCCATACTGGTTCAAAAGAGTTTAAGTCTGATTATCAACTTGCAGATTTTTGTCATGGTTGGGGACTGTCTGAAGATTAGGTTTGTAGTATATACAACAAAATAGGGTATCAGAAGAGGCTGTCATTTACAGAGTAGGTATCTGGCAGTCTTTTTTCTATGTCTGAGATATGGTATTCTTCATTATTCCATGATAGGGGGTTAGTTGGGCTTCAGCCCATCAAGAACCCAAGCACAATGGATAAAAAATCACTATTGTATTTGGTGACTATAGATAAACATAAAAGAATAGCTTGACTTATTCCCTATTCAGAGCGATAGATAAGAGACCTAAAAAAACAACAAATAGGAGGATTATCTATGCAGAAATCAAATTTACCAGAAGGATTAAGAACTTTGCAGAAATGGTATATAAGTAAAACTTTAAGATTTGATTTGCCAATACAGAGAGCAGCAGGGCAGTGGAGTCCACTTCAAAAGTCCTTATTAGTTCATTCTTTATTGGCGGACTTTCCAGTACCACCTTTATATTTTATCAAGTATAAAGGGAAAGATGATAGTGTAATTCATCAGGCACTGGATGGAAAACAAAGATGTACTTCTTTGTTTGAGTATATTAACGGTGATTACAAACTTCATTCTAGTACACCAGATGTAGTCGTTGATGGTAAAACAATAGAATTAGCAGGGAAGGAATTTAAGGAGTTATCAGAAGAGATAAAAGACCTCATATTGGGATATCGTTTTACTATTTACTTACTGGAAGATGCGACTGACGATGAGATTGAAGAGGCTTTCGCCCGTCTGAATAATTCTTCGCCGCTAACCTTGATACAGAAAGCAAGAACTGAAATGGGTACTGAACTTGCTACTTGGACTAGAGAAATAACATGCTCCCCATTTTTTCAAAATTCTGTACCGATGACACTTGCCCAGGCAAGAAGAGAAAGTGAATTAGAGATACTGTTACAGTCAATGCTATTGTTAGACGCAAGACATTACAATTATGATTATAAAGCAATTTCCATGAGAGAGGTAACGAAGTACTGCAAGGAAATAAGGGGCAACTATCCAAAGGAGAAAAGGGAGTTGATCAGTAAGATAGTAACCTTTTTAAAAGATGCTTTCCCACAGCAAACTAAGTTCTTGAAGAAAACCAATGCTGTTATGGTATTCATCATGGCTGATATTGCTTTGGAGAAGGGTATTACACCAGAAGAGTTTAGAGAATTTGTCCTGTATTTTGCTGAACATGTACCATTTGAGTATGAGGAGAATACAGGTGCAGGAAATATCAAACGTACTAAGACAGAAGGTAGACTGAAAGCTATGCAGGAAAGTATGGAGATGTACTTCAAATTAAGGGATAAGAAGTCTATTTCTATGAAAGAACCTGTCACTACAAAGGGGACACAGGGGGTAAGACCGCCACAAGCGGATAAGACAAAACCGCTGAAGGCTTCTTCCAACCCAAAAGCCACGAAGGAGGAAAAGAAATAGAGAATAAAGAGTATCACGAGAAATATCTAATGGATTGAGTATATGAAACGCTGAGAAGTATCAATTCTCAAGTCTTACATGGTGGGGGTACTAAGTTAGGCTTTAGCCTACTGAGAAGATAATAAAAAAGGAAAAGGTTATAAAATTATGTTTGCCTTTTCCTTTTGCCTTTATAGTGTTCTTTTTTATCGGAGATACCAAGCAAATAGTCTGTTGTGCAGTCGTAGTATTCTGCTAATTTTACTATGATATCAGCAGGAAATTGTCTGAGACCTTTCTCATATCGAGCATATACATCACGATGTAGTTCTAGGAAACTGGAAACTTCTTTTATAGTAAGGTCATTGTCTATTCGCATATCTTCAATACGTTGAAACTTCAAAGATACTCCCCCTTTTCGCATAGACAAAGTATATTATATTGTGATAGAATAAAATGCGTATAAGACTAAATGGTCTTACAAGGAGATGAAAAATTTTTAAGACTATTTGGCGTAAAAACTCAACATGGTATAAAAAATGAGGTATAATTTTAAGGAATGAGATTACGAAGGAGGAAAAGAAATTGTTTTGTATCAAATGTGGAACACAGGTGGAAGATGATGCAAAGTTTTGCCCCACTTGCGGTGCAAATCTGGCAGAAGAAGACATCAACAAAAATGATGTAAAGACTTTTCTTTTAGGAACAGAGGAAGAAAGGGAGAGAAAGAAGGCTTTTATTAAGGCTCAGGTGGAAAAGGGTAAAAAAACTGTTTCTGAGCAGATGGAAAATGGAAAGAAGGCACTTTCTGAGCAGAAGAAAAAAATGGAAGAACAGCGTATTCAACAGAAGGCTGAGGAAGATGCCAGAAGAGAACTTGAGGAAAAAGCAAGGCAGGAAGCTATGTCGAGAATGCAGAAAGAGCGTGAAGAACAGGCGAAATACCAGCAGCAGACACAGGAAAATTATCATTCATCTTATCAACAAACATATCAGCAAAGTCAGTATCAAAATACACAGCCCACAGGACAAAATTATGGTGGAATAGGAAATGACGGAAGAGATTACACTCCGATTAGTATGTGGGGTTATTTTGGGTATAATATACTGTTTTGGATACCCCTTATAGGTATTATTCTTGTTTTAGTATTTGCTTTTGGAGGAACAAGAAATGTGAACCTGAGAAACTATGCACGTTCCCAATTTTGCTCTTTGATTTTGGCAGTCATTATTCTTTTGGTTGTATTTGGCAGTATTGGTGGTTCATTATTATTTTAAATGGGGGAGATGAAACATGTATTGCAAAAATTGTGGAAAAGAAATAAAGCCAGAAGACTTTAAATGTCCTCATTGTGGTGCTGAGACACGCAGAGCCACTGCTTCTAAGAAATTAAAGAAAATTTCAATGATAACAATCGGCTGTATTTTAGCGGTTATTCTTATTGGAGTCATTGTATATAAAAGTGGGATTATTCAAAACTGGCAGAAACAAAAGGAAGAAATTTCCTATGCTGAAAAGATGTTAAAGAAATTTGAGTTTAATACATTGGGCATTGAGGCGAATGAAGCATGGGCAACACTATATTTCAGCGGAGAAGATGTATATATGCCAAGTTGTAGGATAAATAATGAACTCCGCATGGGATATGTTCAAAAAGGGCAGTATTATGAGTCATACGGAAAGTCAGAATTTGAAGAGGTAAAAGATGTCACTTATAGTAAAAAGGAATTTGAGGATATCTTAGGTGACATTGATATTAAAGAATTTGTTGAAAATAAAGAGGGTATCAAATCCTATAAAGGAGTATCAAAGGCAGGAAAAGACGTGGTAAAAACGTATGCGGATTTATGTCTGCTGAAGGTGAAAGATTTAGACTTTAAGGGTAAGGGTACAATTCCATGTGAAATAAAGATTGATGGTGAAAGTATAGAGGTATCATTTGCTCTTAGTGATGATTTGAATTATACCTTGTTTTATTATACTGGAGGTACAGATGGAAAATCTGAAATAGAGAATACCATGTACAACTGGTATTCTATGGAAAAACTGCAGGCAGGAACATTTTATTCTGTTGAGAAAGATGAAGAGATTGTGCTTTCTGATGTGAAAAATGCTTTGTATATTAAAGATTTCAAACCTTATGTCAAAGCAGAAAAGAATGGCGTTGAATATGATGTTCCATATCAGGATATTTCCGTAGAATATACCTCAGAAGAAAGCGGTGTTACAGAACCAGTCCTTGTGATAGGTGGTGAGAAGTACTCCGCTACATCACGAGATGAGTATGTGCAACAGAAACAAATGGAGGCAGAAGAAACCGCAAGGAAGAATAAGATAGAGCAGGAAAAAGAAGAAAAACTTGCTTATTTCAAGAAGATTGTTCCAATGGGAACTGAGATGTTAATTGCTGATGAAGAAGATAGTTCCTTTGTTTATGGAAGATTGACAATTTCTTCGATAAAGGCTGAAGCTTCTGAGTATGGTGAGATTAAGTATTTCTACGAAGGAACTTATATAAAGAAGTCCTATGAGGAATTAGGGCTTTATGACGGAGAAAATGCGATGAGTACAGCATCTCGTGGCAATGTAATAATTGATGAAGATGGTAATATCAGTATTTATGTGCAGGAAAACGCAGAAAAAGACGGAATATTTACACTTGTGCTTCGTTATGATAAAGATGGAAAAATGACAGTAAATTAAAATAGTAGGAGGCAAAGAAATTGTTTTGTACCAAATGTGGAAAGGAAATAGACGATAGTGCTAAGTTCTGTAAGTACTGTGGAAGTCCAGTTGAGGTAGATACAGAAGAAGCACTGGAAACACCGTCAGATATGGATACTGCGGAAGAGTCAGAGGTATTTGAAGAACCAGTACCTAAAATTAAAAATAGGAAGAAATGGGTAGTGCCAGTGTGTATTGCAGCAGGTATTGCAGTTCTCGGAGGCATGGGGGTACTTGCAGCAAACATGGCTAAGGCAGAAAAAGAAGAACCAAAGAAAGTACAACAGATAAAGCCTGAGAAGGAAACAGCGAAAGAAGAACCAAAGACTGAAAAAGAACCAGAAGTTACATACCCAAAGGATATTACGTTAGATGCTGAAGTGCAGAACAAAATAACAGAGTTCTTGGATTTGTTATGTAAGATGGATGCATCTGGTAGTGGTCATAATTTTGCAATAAATAAAACAATAGATAATGATTTTGTTTCACGATTTTTATTAGACTCTATGTGGTTTGAAGTTCCTTTTGCAGAGGGACAACCAGTTGAAGGTTGGTCTGTGTCAGAGGAGATAGCAAAAAATTATCTTAAAACATCAATTGGTGTGGAAGAGTTCACCGCAGATTGGGCGAGTGTTTCTGATGGCATGGTAGTATCTCAAGGTGTTCAAGTGACCTGTGCTTATGGAAATGACACACCACAAATCATAAAGATAACACAGCTTTCTGAAACAGATATCCAAGTATTAGGAAGTGTAAATTATACACCAGAATTTCAAGGTGAACCATACACAGCAGACTTTGATGTTACATTAACTGCAAACTCAGATAGTATATGGGGTGGATATACTTTAAAGAGTATCAATAAATGGGATGAAACTCTTGAGGTACAAATGCAGAAATTCGTTGAGACGTTAGGATGGTGCGACCATTTTAGTAATTTGCTGGCAGATGGAAAATCACTACCAGAATTTAGTAGTGCTGATTTGTGCAAGGCTTTCTTATGGTTTACAGCTCAATTTGATGAGTCAAAAAATAATAGCAAAATGAAGAACAAATACCCTTATACTGCAACACAGAGTGCCAGATGTTTGATTACGGAGGAGAATGCAAAGCAATTTTTAACAGACTCCATAGGTCAGTACGATAATAGCACTATGGACTACGAAGGGGATAAGATTATATCAGCAATGGGAGATGTTGGAAGTAGCGGTGTAGAAAACGTAACAATCACTGAGATTACAAATATTTCTGATACTGATATAAAAGTAGATGGCAGTGTAGTGTTTCACGCTGAAGGAAGGATTACAAGAAATGTTTCCTTTAGTATTACCATGACAGCAAATCCAGATAGTATGTGGGGCGGATATACACTGAAAAGCATTGATAAATGGGAAGAAATAGCTAATCCAACTATGGAGTCTGTAACCAAGCAAGATTTCAATCTTTCTGCAAGTTCCACATTGCAACAGGCAGGCTATGATTATAGCGTAGGTTCATTATTAGATGGAAATACACAGACTTGTTGGGCAGAAGGTGTCTCTGGTATTGGTGAAGGAGAAAGCATTACATTTTCCTCAGACGAAACAAAAACTGTGAGTGGTCTTGCAATCCTGCCAGGATATTGTAAGTCTGAAGATTTATTTCATAAAAATGGTATGCCACTGGATATAGAAATTACATCACAAGGTAAGACTTGGAAGTGGAGTTTCTATGGATTTGAGCCTAATTTTTCATCACCTATGGATAGTATGATATTTATAGACTTTGGTGGAGACATTGATATGAATGAGTGTACTGTTACTTTGTCAGTTTGTAAATCTGGTAATAAGTATGATGATATTTGTATCACAGAAATGTTTTTATATAAGAGATAGTAAAGCGAATGAGGAAAGAAAATGAAATGTAACAAGTGTGGAAAAGAGATAAATGAACAGGCTAAGTTTTGTAAGTATTGTGGCAATTCTGTGGAATATCATGAGAGAACGATAACAGAAAAGCAGAAAGATAAAAATGGAAACGAGTCAAATAGACTTGCATTAAAAGGTGGAAATAAAAAAAAGTGGGTAATGATAATATGTAGCGTTGTTGCTATAGTAGTTTTTGTCGGCATTGGCGTATTTGCAATGAATATAAAGCGTGATAATAACAAGAATACTCAGAAAGTAGAACAGACAAAGCCTGAGAAGGAAACAGCGAAGGAAGAAAAGCCTGCTGAACCAGAAGTTACATACCCAAAGGATATTACGTTAGATGCTGAAGTACAGAATAAAATAACAGAGTTCATTACTTTGTTAGGCAATACAGATTGTAAGATGGGTGGATTGAATAGTGAACGGGGAAACGCTTATGAGGGATTTGCATTTTTATATATGAGTATTTATAATAAGATCCCGTTTTTGAATGGAAGTCCAGTAGAAAATCAGACTGGTGACCGCTATACATGGAAAGTTCCAGAGCAAGATGCTATTGATTATTTGAAGAACTCTATTGGTATTACAGAATATGAAACAGTAGAAAATATTTCTGCACTTGTTGATGGGAAGATATGTATTCAAGCTTTTGACCCAGGAAGTATGTGGACAGTAGATGAACCAGTAATAAACAAAATGACAGCAGTTTCTGAAACTGATATAGAGATACAGGGAACAATAAGATATTCCACATTTGAAGGTGAAGAAGAGAAAAATCTGTTTGATATTGTTTTGACTACAAATCCAGAGAGTATATGGGGTGGATATACTTTAAAAGAGGTTAAAAATTGGGATAAAGAACAGGAACAGTCTACAGAAGGTGGAGAGGTACAAACCTTACAAAATGAGATGAAAAAATTCATTGAGATATTAGGTTGGTGCGACCAGACTTCTAATTGGATGGCAGACGGAAAATCGTTGAAAGAATTTAGTAGTGCCAATTTAAGTAAATCTTTTTTATTTATGGTAACAGATTTCTATATGATAACTGGTGACGACAATGAGATAATGAAAAAATATGGTTTAGCAGAATTAAAAGAAGGAGTTTATTGTGTATCGGAGGAAACTGCAAAACAGGTTCTTACAGATTCTATAGGTCAATATGACAACAGCACTATGGAGTTTGCAGGAAATATGGTTAAAGCTGTGACAGGTAATCTTGGAACTTCTGGTGTAGCAATTACAGATATTACTAATATTGCAAATATTTCTGATACAGATATAAAAGTAGATGGTGTTATGACATTCCATAGAGAGGGAGTTACTGTAAGAAATGTTTCCTTTAGCATTATCATGACTGCAAATCCAGAAAGTGTTTGGAGCGGATATACATTAAAAAGTATTGATAAATGGGAGGATAACAGCGATATTTATATACTTCCAAATTCTAATTCAAAAGTATATACAACTGAAGAAATTAGAGGTCTTAATTTGTATTTAGCTAGAAATGAAATCTATGCTAGACACGGCTACATTTTTGACAGTCCAGATTTGCAAGAATACTTTGGTGACATGGAATGGTACAAACCAACAACAAAAGACGTTCCAGATAGTGCCTTGAATGAATATGAGAGGGCAAATGTGCAACTGATTTTGTCATTGGAAAATCAATAGAAGAGGGCTGAGAAATGAAATGTAACAAGTGTGGAAAAGAGATAAATGAACAGGCTAAGTTTTGTAAGTATTGTGGTACACCTGTTCAAGCAGAGAAACAGGTATCTTCTGCGAATACCAAAAATGGGGTATCAAGAAAGAACAGCAAGACATGGTTAATTATTGCAAGCATTCTTTTTGGTATCTTAGTTCTGACGGGTGTAACAGCATTTGCAATAAAAATGACTGGAGAAAAGGATAAGGCTACTCAGAAGGCAGAGAAACCAAAGCAGGAAGATACTGTTAAAACAGAGGAGTCAACAGAAGAACCTAAAGAAGAACCAAAGACAGAAACACCAGAACAAGCCTTTGAGAATTACTTGGTATTCTTAGTAGATGCAGTAAATAGCGGAGATTATACTGGTGCAGAAAAAGTCATGGTAAAGGATAGCTCTCTGTATCAAGACCAGAAAAAACTGGTAGAGAAATTGTATGCTGATGGTACAAAAGAGAAATTAACAAAACAGGGTATTAAAAGCAAGGAAGATATAGACGATACACATGTACGTCTGATATCTGATGAGGAGTATGAAATAACTTATGCAGATGGTACTGTTAAAACTGTACCTCAAAGTTATGCTTATGTATGTGAACTGACAGAGCAAGGGTGGTTACTTACTACTCTTGAGGCTGTAAATAGTGGGGGTACGAGTTCTTCAAATAAAGATGCTTATATCCAAGCGTACCAAGAATACATCAGTGCAAATCAAGAGTATCTGAGTGGATTGAAGAATGAAAATATGACAATGTACGCTATTGTGGATATTCAGAATGATGGTGTTCCAGAAGTATTGTTTTGTAAAAAAGGTAGTTTTACAGGTGAAACAAATTTCCTTTACATGGGTAAAGATGGAACAATTAAAAGCTATGATGGATTTTACCTAATAAGTTTTGACCAGAATACTGGTTTAATATTTAGTACTACTGGTGGCGGTCATAGTGCATTTGAAGACGGTGTTTTCCAGTATGATGAGGTTGCTGATACATACAAAGAAATTCATCATGGCGAGGGTTTCTTGTATAGTGAAAACGGAGATGACGGAAATTCAGAAATGACATGGGATGGAGTTTCATATCCTACAATGGCAGAGTATAATGCCAAAGTTAATGAAGTATTTAATAAAGATGCAGCGAAAAATCCAGAGTATAAGGATTATACTTTTGATATGGATTTGTTGCAGGAGATAAGTGACTTTTGAGAATAATAAAAATACGAAAGAGATGAGGAAGAGAGAGTATGTTTTGTGAACAATGTGGTAACAAATTACCAGAGAATGCTATGTTTTGTCCTAAGTGTGGTACTCAAGCCCCAAAAGATGACGAAAATATTAAAACACAAAATGGGGGTACGGAAGAATACGTAGAAAATGTGGAAGAACCTAGCGTAGAGAAGAAAATGGTTTCTGATAACTTTGAAACTCCCAAAAAGCCTAAAAAACATAGGAAAAAGAGTAAGGTTATTATTGCTCTGTGTACTGTGGTAGCTGTTGTAGGTGTATCTGTTGGTGGTTTTGCATTGTATAAAACCTATGAGAAGAAAGCAAGAGTGCAGAAGTATTATGATATTGTGCTTTCGTTTTTTACAGTTCCAGAAGAAACAAAGTTCGATGAGAAATATAATTATGATAAATTATCGGATGGAGAAAAATTAGGAATAGAGAAAGAGTGTTCAAAATATGGTATAAAGATGAAAAATCATTATACATTTTATCTTTCTGAAGAAAACTGGGGTGATAAATATGTAAGGAGTTCATTAGAGTCAGGTGTGTGTTCTGATGCTGTTTTAAATTTGCCAGAAGATACTTATAATTTTATGTATGTTACGTCTTATGTTATTAGTGAGGGGAAAATTTACGGTGAATTAGACTCTGATAAAAAACATAAATATAAAATAGAAGGAACTGTAAATGACCCTACAGATGTAATGTTGGCTGATTTAGAGAGAAATATAAACTATTATGAGAAAGAAAAAGAGAATGAATTAGATGAATATGTTAATGGTGATTACGATGACTATGAGATTTGGGAAAAATCTTATGATAGTGCATTAAAATTATATGAGAAAGGTAGAAAGAAATGGATAAATAAAACTGAGAATATTGCTGAGGGAGAAAAAGGATTTTTATTTTTTAAAATTAAGGGTGTAAAAGGAAATACACTTTTGGTTGAGGATTGCTATGTTTTGAACCAACAGGGCAAGTCTTTTGGGGATTATCTTTATAAGGAATATAAAAAGAATACAAAAGAAACAGATAAGAAATAACACATACAGAAAGCCTTTACCATACGAAAGTATGGTAGGGGCTTTCTTCAGTTTCTCCTCTAACTTCAGACTGCATTTCTAATCAGCAAGAATTTTTTATATTACTATAACAAAACACAGGAAAGAAGGTGCTGATTGATGTTAAAAACAGGAGATGTAGCTAAACGCTTGAGGGTATCGGAGAATACAGTGAGAGATTATGTCAATCGAGGCTGGCTTGCCTGTACTGTGACTCCTACAGGAAGACGTATTTTTACAGATGAGGATGTAGATGCCTTTGAGAAAACTTATTATGAAAGGAGAAACCAACATGAAGTATAGGAGAGTAATCACTATGTTAGCATCGGCGAGTCTGGCTATTTCAATACCAGTTACTTCCCTAGCAGCAGAAGTTAATCTGATAGTTCCTAATGAGATTGGCACATCTAACCACGCTGACACACAAGGGGAAACAGATACAACACAAGAGCAGGAGAAAGTTCAGACAGAACCTATGATGGAAGAGGCTCAGTCTGAAACATCAAGTCTTGAAGACTCCATACCAGCCATTCCCCAACCAGAAGTACCAGATATAGTGCCACAGCTACCAGAACTATCTTTAGAGGAGGTCGCCAGTACTTCGCCCTTTGAAATAGACTCTAATGGTGTCCTAACAAAATATACAGGCACTGACAGCGTAGTTATAGTACCAGATAATGTTACCAAGATTAGCAGTAGAGCATTTGAAAACAACGTGTCAATAGAGAAAATCATAATCAATGAGTTATGCACTAATATTGCTAACAGTGCTATCAGCAACTGTCAGAACCTCAAAGAAGTAGTCATTAACAGCAAGAATATTACTTTTGGAACGAGCAGTACTTGTGTCTTAGGAACTAATAATTTAAAGGTGACTGGGTATCCATACAGCGAAGTACCATTATACTGTGATAAGTTTGCTAACTTAACTTTCAGTCCGTTAGAACAGCCAGAAGAGGAGAAATTTACTATTGACTCTAACGGAACTTTAGTAAGGTATTGGGGAAACGATGAGGTCGTTATTGTACCAGATGGTGTCAAGAAGATAGGCACTAAGGCTTTCTTAAATAACAGTACTATGAAGAAACTGATTTTACCAGAGAGTTGTACTGAATTTAATAGAGGTGCTATCACAGACTGTACCATGCTGACCTGTGTTGATATTGGTTCAAGAGAGTTGAAGCTAAGTTTTAACTGGATAGTAAATCCACCAGAACGTATAGAGATACATGGATATTTATATAGTCAGCCTTATTATTATTGTGATAAGTATGAGTATCTGGTATTTGTGGCGAAAGACTCTGTTAATGGGGGTATCCAAGAAGTCCCAGCTTCGCCCGAGAAATTCATGGATGGAACTGAGCAGAAGGACTTATACAAGATTACTGTAAAAGATATCATTCACAGTTATTCAAGTGAGAAGGTCATAGAGAGAAACATTTACGTTCCAGACCTTGACAGGTACTGTTCTCCACTGGTAGTTAATGGAAGTCATTTTACCTTTTCGGCGAATGAGGACATTCTATCGAAGAGAGGTCACACTCTAGTATCAGATAAAACAGTAGAGGGTACAGTCAATGGAACTGATATCGTAGTGACCTTTCACTATGCGTATGAGGGTAATAGCATTAACTATACGCAGAAGGCAGTCACTACTTCATACCAGGGCAGGGTTTATTGTGATATGTATGTTGCAGACCAGGTAGGTAAACCATTGAGTAATGAGTATACATTGCATTACAGTACGTCTGGTACTAGCGGAGAAGTTGGAAGGGTAGTAGGAGACCAGTATAAGTATGATGCCAGTGGCACTCTTACTGGGGTATCTAGCGGAAATAAATCCTTGATATTAACTTTAGATAAGAGTTATCTGAAATTACAAGAGATATTTGGTAGCAGTCCAATATACCAATATGTTCCTAGTGTATTTGGCAAAAATGGTATTGAGGAGCAGGTTATTTTAGACACAACACAGGCAGACCCCAACGAGAAATATCGTTTGGCTTATGATGTGAGTGACAGTATCAAAGAGGAGACTTTTGAACTGAGAAAGGGTATCAATAATACGATAGGCAGTTTTACTGTAAAGCTGAAGCCAGTAGATGGGTACTTATCAACCCCAACCCCAGAGGTAGAAGTCAGTGCTGATGGGTTACTAAACTTATGGGGGTTATCAGCTACGATAAGTAGCACAGACACCTTTGTAACAAACCCAGTAACGGATAAAACAGAGGCAAGTCCTTATGGTGCTTTACTGACACTCAAGATAGATGCAGTAGGTATCTGGGAAGAATTACTGGAAGATATGAAGAGCAAGGGTAGTGAGGCACTATCCGTTGGGCTGTACTCCAAGAATAATGGGGATATCGTGTTCTTGCCAGAAGAATTTAAACTGGTGAATAGAAGATTTCCAAATGAGCCAAGACTTTCAAATTTACAGGCAGTACAAGGTGGAGATATTGTAAATGTCAATACCGATGGTTTTGGTAGAGTAATCTGTATTAAGAATAAGAAAAACTTTTGTGTGTATGACTCTGTAACTGGTACATGGAGTGGCGGTCATATACCAGAAGCAGGAGAATTGTGTAAAGACAGTACTGGAAAGGTATATGTGTGTGAATATCCAGTAGGAACTGCACCAGATACATGGGGTTATGTGGAGATACCAGATAATCTGCTTGAAAGGCTTGATAAGCTGATAGGGTATGACGGTATTGTATAAGGTTCACCATCTTACCACCTACAAAAGAATAAAGTATTAAAAAAATCCTCCATGAGAAGTATGGTAGAAGCTCTAAGGACTGGTAGTTCTAACGGAGCTTCGCTCCTCTCACGGGGGTATTTTTTTTTTCTTTTAAAGGCAGTGGCAGTTTCTGCCCCGACTGCCCCTTATGGTAAGTTCTGTAACTGAAAAAGAGGTGATTTCTGTAGCTGTAAGTTATATCTAAATTAGTATATCACTTTTAATTAGTGGTATTGGAACTATAGTTCCTCTGCTTGATTCAGATGATTCGTCTTGAATTAGCAGACAGCAAAACTAAGAAAGGAGAAATACAAGATGATGATGTCGACGATTCAAGCAGCAAGAAGTTTGGAAATTAGCACTAATACGATGCGAGAGTGGGCATTGAAGGGCTACATTCCCATTGCTATGAAGACACCAACGGGATACCTCAAGTTTCGAGAAGAAGATGTAGAGGAACTGAGGAGAAAATGCGAAGAGGGAGTATTTCCTAATCGCAATGAGAACAAATAATTTATTTTATGCCATTAGGAGGGCGAAGATTATGAGATTAAAGAGAAGACAGGCAGTAACAGCAGGAGCAGCAGCCTTAGCAACAGTTGGAATTTTAGGTGGAACATTGGCTTATTTTACTGATTATGACTCCAAAGATTTGAGTGCAAAAGCAGGTACATTAAAGATGGAAATTGCAGATGCTACTACAGATTTGACTAATGGATTAACAGTCATCAACCCAGGTGATTCCAATCCATTGACATTTACTGTAAATAACACTGGTGAAAAGTCTATGGATATTAAGGCTGTTATGACTGTAAAAGCACCACAGGCTTTCAATGAAGGTGACCATGAATTTAAAATCACAACACCAGAAGGTCAGGAGTTAAATGGAGTATTAAGTAAGGACAAACAGACTATCACTTATACAATCGATGATGTAGCACTGGCAGGCAGTGTAGAGAAAGATGAGACTTTAGATGGTTCTACAAAGACTACTCACAAATACGATTACAAGTTTGCTATGGATGAAGATGCAAAGAACAGTTGGCAGGGTGTTACCTCTGATGTCAAAATTGAAGTCTTTGCTAAACAGCACAGAAACACTAGCGGATTGGGCAGTGAATGGGTAAACATTGTTGAGAAAAATTAAATTTCTCAATATAACTTATTGATACTTGTAGTACCTCAACTTTGAGGTACTACTTCATAAAAAATTATTAAGGAGGATTTTTACTATGAGTAAGAAAGAATTTATTCGCTTTACATTAGTATTATTAACAATCGGGGCAATTATGACAACAATATTTATGAGTATCCGCAACAATCAACAGAATATTGTTAATGCAGTGGTATCTTCTATGGAGAAAATCATGGGAGTTGAGTGTAAGGAGACACCAGTTCCAGAGGTTAGTGTTGCGGAAGATGAAATGATGGCAATCGATATCGAAGATTAACCTGCTAGGGAGGTAAACTATGACAAAGAAGAAATTCCTATATGTTGTAGCTATGTTGATATTGCTATTTACATTGAATATCACAAAGACATTTGCATGGTTTACTGCTTCAAATTCAATAGAATTAAGTGCTACATCTGGTACATGGATAAGACCTTATTTAGTATCTGGTGAGGAATTTAACAGTATCACAAGTCCTGTAAAAGCAGATATTAAAACAGTAGAGTTTATGAGTACCATACCAGATTTAGCAGACTACAAAATGGGTATTAACAAATTCGATGTATCAAAAGAGAAAGATGGAAGTGTCATGGCTTGGGTAGAAAATACCACAGAAATGTACATAGGGGGTAGAGGAGGCATTATTGCCGACCAGTCCTTAAATACAATGTTCAGCTACTACACAAGCGTTGAGTCCATTACTTTTAAGAATGTATTAGACACAAGAGACACCACTTCAGCATACAATATGTTCTTATCATGTGTGAAGTTGCTTACAACAGATGTCAATAAACTTGATACTGGTAACATACAGAACTTCCAGTTTATGTTTGCAAACTGCGTGAGTATGAAGGAATTGGATATCAGTTCTTGGAATGTAGAGAGTGCGATAAACATGTCAGGTATGTTTGTAAATGATAAGGAATTGTATACTATCAAGCTTGGCACAAAACACGCTGAAAAAGTAAAAACATTTGAGAATATGTTTAAAGATTGTCCTACAATAGCTTTTTTGAATTTGTCACATTTTTACACACGAGATGCTGTAAATTACAAGGGTATGTTCAAGGACAGTAGAGTACAAGAGCTTGATTTGTCTGGCTTCAAGATGCGTGCAGATGCCAATTTATCACAGATGTTTGGTTATATGTATTCACTGAATAAGGTGTATGTATCAGAGAATTGGTCAGATATTGTAAAGACTGACTGCTTACCATTTTGGGCATGTACTGGTTTAACTGGTAGCCAAACTTCACAGCAAGAAGGTCTTGACATGGCGAACTATGACACTGGGTATTTTACATTCAAACAGATGGAGGCGAAATAGTATGAAGAGATTGCTCTTAGGTATCATGCTCTTGGGGATACTTGTAAGTCCGCTGAAAGCGGATGCCAGTTCTCCAAATTTCGCCTTTCATATTGGTGGTGAGGAATGGGTACATGAAAGTGTAGCTCCTATGGAACTTATGGAGGACACCGTAGAAGTAACGAATGAAACAGAAAGTCCACTTCAGTTTCGTTTAGTAGATACAGAGAATTTGAATGGTTCATCACTCTATGATGTGATGATGTACAGTTATAATAACAGTGATTTTGTGAAACTGAATGAATTATCTTCTGAATGGGTTCAGGTAGAAAGCGGTGAAACAGTAGAATTACCATTACAAGGTTATATGCCAGCAGAAGTTAATAATGACTTTCAATCTATGGAAATGCAGGCAAGATTTAACTTTGAAGGAAGATTACTGGAAACTGATTCAGAAGATGTAGATATCATTCAAAAAGGTGATAAGGTCATCGTAAAAACAGGAGATAATACTCATGTGGGCTTATTATCTATTACCATGTTAGTTTCACTAGCAGTACTAATAGTTCTTATAGTAAGGCGGTGGTATATTGAAAAAAGGCAGTAAAATTTTAGGCAGATTAATGTCTTATAGTATCATTGCTTTTTCAGTTTATATACTGTTAGGAGTTATGATACAAAAGGAAGAGTTTTATATCTTTGGATATAGACCAGTGTTAGTTTTGTCTGGTTCAATGGAGCCCTATATGGAAACAAATTCCATTGCTATTGTACAGAAAACGAAAGACATCAATGAAGGCGATGTAGTTATGTTCCGTATAGATGAAGATACAAGGGTTTGCCACCGAGCAGTTGATATTGATGCCGAAGGCAATATTACAACAAAAGGTGACAACAATGAAAAAGCGGATTATGACAAGGTATCTGAAGATATGGTAGAGGGTAAAGTGGTTGCAAGGCTAAATTTTCTTTCTGGTTTGATTAGTAAATTTAGGTAGTTACAAATGGGGGAAGAAGGCATTGGAAATGCCCAAAGAAATTTCATAGGTATTATTATTTTACATAGGGGGCGGTGGTTGCCCCCTTTTATTGTAAGAGGAGAGGAGCAGATATGTGGTTTGCATTGGAGATCCATTTTCAAAACACTAAGAATAAAATGTATTTGTATTGGAGAAGTACAGACTTCAATACTTTATATTTAACTGTGAAAGATAAGGAAACAGGTGAAAAGAAGAAGTACAAATACTCTGGTATATCTTTTCGTAATACCGAGACGTTGAATAGGGTATTAGAAGGCTATGGTTTTACAAAGGAGAATACATTTGCAAAAGTTACCCTATTTATAACAGTGAGTAGGACTATGGAAATACTGGATGGAAAGATGGAAATAAAAAATAAGAGATGCTATTGGTGCTATCGTACTTGTAATGGTGTAGATATACGCAGCAGCTCATGGAGAAAGTCCATAGTAAAGGGGAGAACAATTTATGATATGGTATCTGCGGTAGATGCCTTATTATACAAAACGGAAAAAATTCATATACTTTCGTAAAGAGCAGTGGTTTCGTACTGATAACCTGCTCTTTTTTCATGCCCGAAAAAATGTACCGCCTTTATTTGCCTTTTTCCTGCTCTAAAAGCCCTTTTATGGGTAAAATATGCCTATCCTGCCCTAAAAGCCCTAGAAACTGCCAACACGCTCCTCATACGGGGGTATTCGTGCCAAAACCACCCAGAACAATCATTCTGTGGCAAAGCCCTTTTTCACTGGCTCTGGCATAGGATACAATAAGCACAATTATAATCGGCATATTTTAGTAGATAGTGATAAACCTGTAAAGAACATGCTTTTAGGACTTGCAATCCCTTTTATTCAGAGCTAAAGTGTGGACACCAAAACAAAATTGAAAGAGGTGTATTACATGAAAGTTGTAGAACTTCGTGCGGAACGTGCTAAGATTTATGAGTTTTTCGACAAAACTCATCATTATTTTTCAAGCACTGATAATCGAGAAATGAATTATTGTGGCAAAGTGAAAAATAAAAATGATAAGGTTCTGAAAGAAAATTATGAGACTGATAAAGCCTTATTAGAGAGACTGGATAAAATCAATAACATTCTTATGGAGTCAGATGCCAATACATATATTGATGTGCATGGGAAACATCTGAGTATTGCCACAGCAAGAATGTATCTTGCAGAACTGAGTACAGAGGATTATTACACACGACATACAATTGGCTCTGACTGTGAAGATATGTTTATTCCTGCAGCAGGTCTTGACTGTAATTTACAGGATAGTTTTTATTTTAATTGTTTGGTTGAAAAGGATGCAGAAGTTATTCTTGACCCTATGCACTTAAAGGATAAGAGAACAGAATTTGAGAACAAGAGAAAGTCATGGAAGTATGATTTATTTGTTAAAGTAGTGATGTCAGACTCTACCACAGAAGTCAGCTTCATTGAGTAAGGTACTTGCCTATGAGTATGGTAGATGTAAAAGAGTGGAAGATGGAGAAGTGTAATGATGTAGAAACTATGTTACTGACATTGGCTAAGATATATCAGTACAGTCGCAATGACAAGTCTAGTATCGATGCAAAAAGGATTAAGATTTTACACACTTCTGAAGATGAAAAACTTCAACCAATAGAAGCTATGAAATGTTTATTGCCAGAAATAGAAAAATGTACTGAGAAATTTCCAGAACTGGAGGAGATTGTAGCTCTGCTCTATGAAAAGGATTTGTATGAATGTATAAAGGCAGTACGCAAATTAAAGCGAAGTATTAAAAAATAAGATGAGAATAGCTTGCTGATACCTAGGTATTGGCAGGCTTGTTTTTGTGTATAAAATGGGGTATAAGATAGAAGAAGAGAGATTAGTATTTTATACGAAGAAATTCTTGTGTTTGGGGTGTATGGTTGATATACTGGCAGTATATAGAGAAGTACAAATTAGAATTGAACTAAATTTCAAGTTGTGAAGGTGAAATGGCAATGTACCCTAATTTTTGGTTAATAATGTTTTGTGCTTTTATAGTTTTGCTGGAAGATATATCAGTTAAAAAAGGAAATAGATAAAACGGGAAATTTAAATGTTGGAGAAGGGAATATTAGCCTCAATATAGGAATGCAAGAGGTTCTTGCGTCTGTTTTTTTGATATGCAAGAGGCACTTTCTTGAAAAAAACTTGGTTGAATTATAGACTGGAAACATGGAGGTGAAATACATGGATTTTGGAGAACAAATTAAAAGCATTCGTCAAAAAGAAAAATTGACACAAGAACAATTTGCTATGAAACTGAATGTGAGTAGACAAGCTGTTTCAAACTGGGAGAATAACAAAAATCTTCCAGATATAGGAATGCTTATTTTGATGTCTGATGTGTTTCAAATATCTCTGGATTATTTGATTAAAGGAGAAAACGAAATGAACAACATGACAGAAAAAGTAATCAAAGATGGAAGTGAAACCAGAAGAGCCAAGTATAATATGGTGTGCTCGATTATAGGCAGTTTCTTGATTTTAATCGGAATTATACTGCTTCTTGTGAAGGGACTGTCGGTAGAGTATATTGATGCACAAGGGGTGCTGCATGAGAATTTCTTTCTTGTCCCAATTGGATTTTTATGCGTGTTTAGTGGTTTGATTTCTTTTATTACAGTTGGTATAACTACAATTATCAGCAAATTTAAAAATAGGAACTCATAATTATAGTGCTATTTTCAAGGCAATTTTTTCTTGAATGTGAAAACTATTATTCACATGGATTGTCAAATTTCAGTTTGTAGACCTCTAAAGAGATAACAATAACCTACTGATATTTAATGTATCAGTGGGTTATTGTTATATCTGTAAATAGGATATCAAATAATTTCTAAGATACATTTTCTCAACACTGTATCAACTCACACCTACTGGTATTTTCTGTGTTTTACCTAAAAATTTAAGAGATAAGGTATCAGATGACGATTTTCACCCTATCAGAAGTACCGCTTTTTATAGCAGATACAGGGTAAGATGTGCCTTTGAGAAATTCTGAAAATTTTGTATATTTGAAAACTCATGGGGGTTAGACTCATTTGGAAAATGAGTTGACTGATGAGGTGCTTATAAGTCTGCTTTTAGGAGCAGGCTTTTTTCTATGGAAGATTTATGTATCTTCCTTTACTTTCTGGTATCTATGAAAGAATAGTGGGCTTTGCTCTCCCTCATGGTATTAGTCTGAGATGGTATCTTCTGCAATAAACAAAAGGGGGTTATCAGGCTGTGCCTTTCCTTAAAATTCTCCTGCCAAAGTATTTTGGACAGTGAACAATAGCATTTGGTTTGGTAGCACTTGCACACGCTCTGTTAGCACTGGACTTTGTGCCTTTAGCACCAGCATACCTCTGAATGGCAGTGGCATATTGTCAAATGAAAATAGCACGTTCTCCGTTGGCAGTTGCACGTTATCCAATGAAAATAACACGTTTTCCGATAGCACTTGCACACACTTCTTGACCAGTTGCACGTTCTCAAATATCCATAACACACGTTCCTGTACCATAAACACGTTATCGACTTCCACTTGCACGTTATTCATTAGCAGTTGTATCTGTGTGTTTGCCAGTTGCACACGCTCCATAAAAAATAGCATTTGTGCTGATATCAAAAGCATTTAGAGGTCTGACTGGATATGATTGATACATTTATATGCTTTTTGAAAGCAAATTAAAAATGATTTTGTGAAAGGCAGGTTTTATTTATGGAAAGATTAACAACAAGAGATTTAGCAGCACGAACACATTTAGCCCCTCAGACGATACTGAATTATGTGAAGGAAGGCACAATTACACCGATTAATATTTCACCAGATGGAAGATACTACTTTGATATGTCAGTTGCGGATGAATTGATTACCAGAACACTACTGAAAAAGTATCCTAATCACACAGCAATCGTAGTTCTGTATACTGATGAAGATAGCATGAAAACATTTGAGAATACCTATAATAATTATCTAAATGAAGAAGGTATTTTAAGAATTGATAATCTCACAGAAAAAGTATCAGAAGTTCGTGAACGTGTTGAGGGAAATGCTCTGCATGACAGATTGTTTTGCATTTATCTGTGTGAAAAGATTGCTAGAAAATGTGAAAGTGAGATTAAAAAATTAAAATCAGATTTGCCAACACGCATTATGCAAAATCCTAAACTGGAAGATAGAAATTTACTGTTAAAGAACCTTAATATTCTGGTATCTGATACAGCATCCGTCATGGAGAAATTAAATTCAAATGATAAAAAAATTGTTCAAGGAGCTTTATACTGGCTAGAGGAACAGAAAGAAAAAATCCTTGAACGTTATGCTATGAGTGAGATTAGTGCTTTATCAAAACAGCTTAGTGCTTCTAAGAACCCAGGAGATCACTTTGAGTTCCCAATGCAAACAAAGACCATAAAAAATATTGTAAGAAAAGAAAAACAGTCTTTCTATGCGGAGTCCTTAGATAAGGCTCTTGAAAAACTGAAAGAAGGGTATCAGTCTTTGATTAAAATAGACTGTTCTAAGGAAGAAAGCATTTATGATTTGTTATACAAAACACGTTTCACTGAGCAGATAAAATTTTATGGTTGTGATAATGCTACGAAAGAAATAAATGAGATTATACGATTTCTGCAGGACACGAAGAAAAAAGTAGAATATGGGGATATGGAGGTGCGGTGATATGAGTAATTCAAAAGAAAATGATGTCTTTGAAGATGCGAAAAACCTTGTTGGATGTAGTTATATTTCAAATTTACCTTATTACAAATATATACTGGTGCATAAGATGAAAAGGCTCGACACCAGTAAATACGATAAAAAGCAATTAGAAGATTTTTCTGTTTATGTATTTGGATTGCCTTATGAGATATTACATAGCATGGGGGTGATGTGATATGCGGATTCCTTATTTGGCAACAGTATATTATAATATGTCCTTTGGAAAGGTGATATTTCTTCAGTGCCTGGAGAAAAAGAATATAAATCCAGAACACCTTTATATGGTACATACGAGCAAAGGTGATAACTTTCAATATGAGTTTCCACATAGTATCTTTAATCAAGGAAAAGTATCACCTACAGTTGGGATTGTAACACGTCTATTTAATTATCCTACGGAGTTATGTCGTAGTGAATTCGAGGAAATGAGAATAGTATTCCCAAGTCTTGATTGCGTGATATGTGCAAACTTTTTAGGGTGCTTCTTTAGAAAACGAGAAATTTTTATAATCGATTCTGGTATGCCGGTGGAGTACTTTGAACCACATGAAAGAGGAAACCTATATTTGGCACTGAAAAAAATGCTTTCTATGGTAGAAAAAGTATATGGAGTTGCTCTTGATGAGAGGGATTTCTTATGTAGCTGATTGTAACCTTTTTAAAAGGGTAGCTTAATACGGGTAAGAAACCAGTATGTTTCAAGTTGATAATAAAATAGATATAGAAAAAGAGTACTGCTAAAATTGTCATATTTTGCTGATAATTTTAGTGGTACTTTTTTATCATTTTTCTATAATGCATTATTGATTTGAACGTAAAACTGGCTCAAACACTGGCTGTCAGAAAAATTTAGAAAAATAGTAGGGAACATATAATTGATGTCTGTTTGAAATTTTGTATTTATTTCTTGTGCTTGAGGTATCATTAACAGCAAGTCTTTATAGGGGGGAACTGTGATTTTTTGTAAGAAAAATCCAAAGATAAAACTGAGTTTCTTCTATATTACTATATATAATCGTTTCAACCTAAAATTCATCATTTCTTTTTTCTTTATCAGAACCTTTCACTTTTGGCTTCTCTCTTTATGGGGATACAAACCCGACAATTTTCCCATTGATTTTTTAGTAACTCTAGCCACTTCCAATTTCCTTTCAACAGAGTTAGACTCAGACAGCGTTCAGAAAGTCCTACGGAACTTTGCGGAAATTGTGAAGAACTGGCTTTCAAACAGGTAGCCCTTTGGAAAATTGCTCTGTATGCGTTTTTCCTGCCTATATATGGGTATTTTCCTTGTAGCCTGTTCTGATAATCGCATACAGGGCAAAATAGGGGTGTATCATTCGGAACTGGCATAGAACAGTCCGTAAAGTGAACGTTCAAAAAAGTATACTTTTGCGGTCACTACAAAACCCTACGAGAATATGCCGAAAATGTGTTCATTAAACTCTGTCTGCTACTTTCCGCACGTTC